>Ga0181529_10000020_pt1 | contig 188896 bp, 176 predicted proteins | sample PEATcosm2014_Bin_36_FD_119763 | JGI IMG/M metagenome (GOLD analysis project Ga0181529, IMG submission 119763) | Peatland microbial communities from MTU Mesocosm Facility, Houghton, MI, USA - PEATcosm2014_Bin10_30_metaG | ecosystem: Environmental > Terrestrial > Soil > Wetlands > Peat | place...
GATCGCGATTCTGAGTGCGCGCATCAGCGAACTGACCGAACACTTCAAGACGCACAAGAAGGATCACGCTTCTCGTCGCGGACTTTTGCAGTTGGTCAGCAAGCGCCGCCGCCTTCTGGACTACCTGAAGACGCACGATACCGATCGCTACCGCGACGTCATCGGCAAGCTCGGTATCCGCAAGTAGCCAGAGCGCTGGCCCAGAAAGCCTACATTGATTCCGATTTTGACCCGGAAGCGCCCAGACCGAAGCATGGTCACGGCCCTCGATCCGCACAGGATTTGGGGCTATGGCGTCCTTGGCGAAGCCGACCCGCAGCCTGGGACGAGGCGGAGCCATGCGCTCCGCGCCGCCCTGCCGCTGGCCGGCCTGCCCTTCCGCGTCTTCCCCCCACAAGTTTCCCAAGCGAAAAAACGAAACGAGGATACGTATGTCCAAGCATGAAGTTACCGTCGAGCTTGCCGGTGGCAAGCGATTGGTCTTTGAGACCGGGCGCATGGCCAAGCAGGCTAGTGGCGCCGCACTGGTGACCACGGGCGAAACCGTGGTTCTGGCCACTGCCGTGGCCTCTCCCGATCCCCGGGAAGGCATTGATTTTTTCCCTCTGACAGTGGATTACCGCGAGTACACCTATGCCGGCGGGCGCATTCCCGGCGGCTTCATCAAGCGCGAAGGCCGTCCCAGCGAAAAAGAGGTGCTGACCTGCCGCCAGATCGACCGGCCCATCCGCCCGTTGTTTCCTGACGGCTTCCGTAACGAAACGCAGGTGATTGCGCTGGTCTTCAGCGCTGACAAGGAAAATGATCCGGATGTGGTGGGCATCAACGCCGCGGCCTGCGCGCTGGCTCTGAGCGACATTCCCTTCAGCGCCACGGTGGGCGCGGTGCGCGTGGGCCGGGTGGATGGCGAGTTCGTCATCAACCCCACCTATGCCGAGCGCGCCGCCACCACGGTGAACATCATGGTGGTCGGGCACAAGGACGGCATTGTGATGATCGAGTCGGGCGCGAAAGAAGAGTCGGAAGAGACGATTCTGGCGGCCATCGAATTCGGTCACACCGAGATCAAGAAGATTGTAGCCGCCATTGACGAGTTGGTGAAGGTGGCGGGCAAGCCCAAGCGGGCCTTCACCGCGCCGGAGTTTGACGCCGCCTACTTTGCGGAGTTGAAGGCCAAGGTCGAAGTGCGGCTCAAGGACGCGCTGGACACCAAGATTCACGAGAAGCTGGAGAGCCAGAATCTTGTCAAGGCGATCAAGGACGAACTGGCCGCCGAGTTGCCTGCCGACGATCCCGCCGCCAAGAAGAAGCTGACGCACTATTACGAAAAGCTGCGCGAAGAGATCTTCCGCCAGCAGGTGACCAAGGATCGCATCCGGCCCGACCGTCGCGCCTTCGACGAGATTCGCCTGATCACCATTGAGACCAGCGTTCTGCCGCGCGTGCACGGCTCGGCGTTGTTTACCCGCGGCGAGACGCAGGCGCTGGTTACGGCCACGCTGGGCACCGCCGACGAAGGCCAGCGCATGGAGAACTATGAGGGCGACAGGAAGAAGCCCTTCATGCTGCACTACAACTTCCCGCCCTTCTGCGTGGGCGAGACGGGCCGCATGGGCGGCACGGGGCGGCGCGAGATCGGCCACGGCGCATTGGCGGAGCGCGCCATCACAGCGGTTCTTCCCACGCCGGAAGAGTCGCCTTATGCTATCCGCATTGTCAGCGACATTCTGGAATCCAACGGCTCTTCGTCGATGGCTACGGTCTGCGGCGCGAGTCTGGCGCTGTTTGACTCCGGCATTGCGCTGAAGGGCGCGGTGGCGGGTGTGGCGATGGGCCTGGTCAAAGAGGGCGACGACTACGCCATTCTGACCGACATTGCCGGCGCGGAAGATCACTACGGCGACATGGACTTCAAGGTGGCCGGAACGCGCAAGGGCATCACCGCGCTGCAGATGGACATCAAGATCGGTGGCCTGACGCGCGAGATTCTTCAGCAGGCGATGGAACAGGCGCGCCGTGGGCGCCTTTTCCTTTTGGATAAGATGGATGCTGTCCTCGACGGACCGCGCACCGAGCGCTCGCAGTACGCGCCGCGCATCGAAACGGTGATGATTCCCACCGACAAGATTCGCGATTTGATCGGCAAGGGCGGCGCGACCATTCGCGGCATCATCGAGCAGACCGGCGCGAAAATTGATGTGGACGATACCGGCCGCGTCAATGTTGCCTCCTGCGACGCCGAGGGGCTGAAGAAGGCTCTGGAGATGATCGGCAACCTCACCGCCGTGCCGGAGATCGGCAAGGTCTATCTGGGCAAGGTGGTGCGGCTGGCGGAGTTTGGCGCGTTTGTCGAGCTCTTCCCGGGCACCGACGGCCTGCTGCACATCTCCGAGATCGCCGAGCATCGCGTCAAGGAAGTGAAGGACGAGTTGAGCGAGGGCGATCAGATCATGGTCAAGGTTTTGGCCATCGAGGGCAATCGCATCAAGCTCAGCCGCAAGGCGCTGATCCGCGAGCAGAAGGCCAAGCTGGGCTTGACGGCTCCGGCGGCGGTGGTGGAAGAGGTGGAGACTATTTCCGAGCCTTATGCCGCGCCGGTTGCGCCTGCTGCGCCGCATCGGCAGAGCAAGCCGCTGAACGAGTTTGACGAGCGTCAGCCCAAGTCGAATCAGAGCACGATTCTGATTGAAGGCGGAGACGACTTTGACGAGGTGGACGGCGAGGAGATCGACGAGGAGAACGAGCCGAACTTCAATCGCGTGGATGGCGCGCCTGCTCCGGTGGCTGGGCAGCCGGCGGGCGCTGGCCGTCCCAAACCTGCCGACAAGAATCGCCGCCGCCGCCGCCGTCCCGGTGGTGGGGGTGGTGGACGCGGATAGCAACAGCAGCGTTTAGCTCTCAGTTTTCAGCCTGATGACGAACGATAAAGGCCCGGAGATTCTCCGGGCCTTTTTGCCGTATGGATCATCTGTGTAATAACCGGCCTGACTCGATGCGGGGTTGGAAGCTGGTGAAGGAGCGTTGCATGAAGACGAGATTGCGTTTGATTTTGATGGCGGTGCTTGGTGTTTTGTTTGTGCAAAGTGCGTTGGCGGGCGCGCCGTTGAAGGGAATCGATGTGAAGCTGGGCAAGAATCCCGGCGGCGGATGCGCGGCGCGGACGACAGACAACAACGGCAAGGCCGGCTTTGGCGTTTGGCCCAAGGGCAACTACACGCTGAGCTTTGTTGCCATGGCCGCGCCGAATGGCGGAACTACGGCCGCAAACCGTCAGAATCATCAGCAACCCAACGCATCGAAGCTGCACGTCGTGATTCAAGGCGCTGCGGGCGGCAAGATCGAGCGGGATGTGGATGCGAGCGCGGATGCGGCGCGGGTTGCTCCGGTTCAGTTTTCGTTGAGCGGAAGCGAGGAGCTGGTTGTCCTGGTGACGGCGGCGCAGTGAAGTGTAGAGAATCCGGCATGGAAGAGAGTTAGTCCGCCGTGACAGCAGTTTGGATTGCGGAGACTTGACGCTTGTCGTTGTACATACGCTGGTCGGCGGCGATGCACAATGCCTCCATATCGGCGGCGTCATCGGGAAAGACCGCTACGCCGATGCTGGCGCTTCTGCGCATGGTGTGCCCTTGCAGTTGCACAGGCTCGTTGAGCAACTCCAGCAAAACATGAGCGACGCGCAGGGCATCTTCGCGGCTGGCAGGCTCCTCCAGAATCACCGAAAACTCATCGCCGCCGGTGCGCGCCACGGTGTCGTAGCGCCGAATTCGTCCGGCGATGGCCGCTCCCACGCTCTGCAAGAGCAGATCGCCCACATGATGGCCGTAGGTATCGTTGACCAGCTTGAAGCGATTCAGATCGATGACCAACAGCGCGGTCTGCGCGCCGGTTCTGCGGGCGCGGTCCAGAGCGCTGGCCAGCCGGTCCTGAAAGAGACGGCGATTGGGCAGCCCGGTCAGCTCGTCATGCAGGGCCAAACGCTTGTTGTGTTCGATCTGGTCTTCCAGCAGCAGCAGGATCATGCCCACGGCAACAATATACTTGGGCAGATTCCAGACCTCGGCCTCGACATGAACCAGAGGATGGCAAAAGTACAGCCACGGTCCCAGCGCGAAGACCAAAGCCCAGGTCACGAATCCGGCGATGGTGATGAATGCACCGGCGGTGGCGCGCCAGTAGGCAAAGAGAAAGTTGATGGAGCAGCCGAGATAGGCCGCAAAAAGTACGGCATTCAACGCCAGATTGACGCCATATCCCGGACGATGTTGAACCGCCAGCAGAAAGACCGCGAGCGCAATGTTCTGGATGACAGTGGACCAGCGCAGCGCGTAATTGACTTTGCGCAGCGCAACCAGGGCGATGGCGAGCGGGCCGAGGCCGAAGAGCGCGGCGGTTGCGTCCAAAGCCCAGGCGGGCGAGCGGCCACACATAAGCAAAGTCAGGTAAAGCGCATTCAGCACCAGCAGCAGGGCAGTCATCCAGCGGCTGGAAGGAACTTTGCGGAAGGGGATAATGGAGGTTTTGAAGATTTCGCCGGCGGAGACGATGGCAACCGTGCCGACGATGGCCGCCAGAAGCCCCCTGAAATCTTGCAGGCGAAGGAAGAGAAACGCGACAAAGTGCAGCGCAATCAACAGCCAGCCGATCAGCCAGAGGCCGGAGACCAGGGTGTATTTTCCCCGCGTCACGGAGGCAAAGGCGCAGATTAACAGCGCAATGGCAACAAGGTCCGGAAGCTCACTCCAATTCATCATGTCTGTCTCATTGGACGCCGAATTCTGCCTATTGAATCGGCTATTGGCCCGTGGTAATAAGTAAATTCTTACACACTTGCGTTACGATAGGTTGCAGAAAGCCTCAGCTTGCGGCCTCCTCATTCCCTTTGGGCGCAAAGACGTTGCCCATGCGGTGAATCTGCGCGCCCACGCCGGCCAGCTTCTCCTCGATGCGCTCATAGCCGCGATCCATGTGATAGACGCGGTCCAGGATGGATTCGCCGTCGGCCACCAGCGCCGCCAGCACCAGCGAAGCCGAGGCGCGCAAATCCGAGCACATGACGGCGGCGGCGGAGAGCTTGGCGGGTCCGCGCACGGTGGCCGAGCGCGCATCGACTTTGATATTCGCGCCCATGCGGACCAGCTCCTGCACGTGCATAAAGCGGTTCTCGAAGATATTCTCCTCGACCACGCTGACGCCCTCGGCCTGGGTGGCCAGCGCCATATACTGCGCCTGCATATCGGTGGGAAAGCCGGGGTACTCTTCCGTCGAGATGTCGGCGGCGCGCAGCTTGCCGCCGCCGCGCACACGCACCGCATCGGCACCGAGAATCTCCACGCGCGCGCCGGCTTCTTCGAGTTTCGAGATCACCGCGCTCAGATGCGCCGGGTTGCAGTTGGCCACGGTCAGTTCTCCGCCGGTGATGGCTCCGGCAATCAGAAAGGTGCCCGCCTCAATGCGGTCGGGCTGGATGCGGTGGCGCGCGCCGTGCAGGCTGGTGACGCCTTGCACACGCATGGTGGATGTTCCCGCCCCCTCGATCTTCGCGCCCATGGCAATCAGCAGTTGGGCCAGGTCGGCCACCTCCGGCTCGCGCGCGCAGTTCTCCATCAGCGTTTCGCCCTCGGCCAGCACCGCGGCCATCAACAGGTCTTCGGTGCCGGTGACGGTGATCTTGTCAAAGACCAGATGCGCGCCCCGCAGCCGCTCCACGCGCGCCTCCAGATAGCCGTGCTCCTGCGTAATCACCGCGCCCATCTTCTCCAGGCCCTTGATGTGCAGGTCGATGGGCCGCCCGCCGATGGCGCATCCTCCCGGCATCGCCACCCGCGCCATTCCCGTGCGCGCAATCAGCGGACCCAGCACCAGCGAACTGGCGCGCATGGTCTTGACGATCTCGTATTTGGCGACGGGGTCGGAGAGGTTGCTGCAACAGATCTTGACGCGATCGGGATGCGCGTCGTCCACCCAGATCTCCGCGCCCATCGAGGAGAGCAGCTTGCGCTCGGTGTTGATGTCGCGCACCTGGGGAATGTTTTCCAGCGTGATCTCGTCCCCGGTCAAAATCGCCGCGGCCATGGCGGGCAGCGCCGAGTTCTTGGCCCCCGAGACGCGAATCGTGCCTGAGATCGGATTGCCGCCGCGAATGACAAATTTATCCATGAATGTTAACGAACTCCTAACGTTTTTAGTGTAAATTGCGGCGGGGATTTTTTCAGGATGTAGTCTTGTGGTTAGCAAAGACGCTTTGTGCGGTCGTTTCGTTGTAGGTGATTATTGAGTTGGTACTTCGGCTGGCGAAGCAAATCCGCGCGCAGGGTTAGGGAATATATTTTTCTCTTCTCGGCGGCAACGGCAGCAAACGCAGGCGCGTCCGTTTTGGATCGATAGTGACCAACGCGCCCTCTTCAAGCACAGATGCCATTTGCAGGAGAGCATCGACGACTTGTTTCCCAATTGCCTCAAGGCTTACATCGTCAGCGCGAATTTGTACAACGCTTGGTTTTTCTCCGTGCGTTGCTGCCAGGATCGCACTGAAGTCCAGATCGTGAGTCAGAACCACGAATTGATTCGTGCGAGCATATGCCATGATCTCCAAATCAGGTGCCTGGGCCAATCCAATCTTCGACCAATGCTTAGCAGAGATGCCAGCATCAGCCAGCAGACTCACCCAATGGGGTGACAAATTCATGTCGACGAGCAGCTTCATGCCGTGGCCAGCACGACCTCGCGTTCTTCAGCCAGCCAAGCGGCGTAACGGAGCGCCTGCCGGATGTCCTCGCGTTCCAGATAGGGATAGCTGGCCAGGAGTTCATCCGCGCTGTGCTCCGCGCTCATACCCACAACCATTCCGACGGTGACCCGCATCCCGCGAATGCAGGCCTTGCCGCCCATCACGGCAGGATTCTGGGTAATGCGATCCAGTTGTTCCATGCGCCGCTCCTTCCGCAATTAACCGTCCTGCCCTTCGTTTGAGAATACGCGCTCTCAGAAAGAATTGCGAGGTAGGATTTCAGTATCTTAGAGCCGTCACATCTCCTGCGCGTTATCCTCGATGGCAAGGCGGACGTTGCCGTCGGATTTTGCGAGGCGGCGGACGGCCTCCGGCTTGTCGACTTTGGCTTTGAGCATGACCAGCGCCACGGGAACGCTGCGGCCGGCGCACTTGATGATCTCGATGGCGGCGGCGTGGTCGATCTTGCATGCGTTCATCAGAATATGGATGCCGCGCTCCACCAGCTTGGAGTTCTGCATATGCACGTTGACCATCAGATTGTCGTAGACGTATCCCATGCGGGTCATGGCGCCGGTGGTGATCATGTTCAGGACCATCTTCTGCGCGGTGCCGGCCTTCATGCGCGTGGAGCCGGAGATGACCTCGGGTCCGACGTCGGCGATGATGGTGATGTCGGCGGCCGCGGCCAGAGGAGTTTCGTGGTTGCAGGTGACGGCTGCGGTGTGCGCTCCGCGGGCGCGCGCATAGGCCACGGCGGCCACCACGTAGGGCGTGCGGCCTGAGGCCGAGACGCCCACCACAACATCCTTGCGCGTGGGGCGGCGGCGGGCAATGTCGCGCTGGCCCATCTCCTCGGAGTCTTCGTTGACCTCGACGGCCGAGGCCAGAGCCTTGGGTCCGCCGGCCATGATGTACTGTACCTGTCCGGGAGCGGTCGAGTAGCTGGGCGGGCACTCCGCGGAGTCGAGCGCCGCGATGCGGCCACTGGAGCCGGCGCCGACGTAGATCAGCCGACCGCCTTCTCGCAAGCCGCGCGCCACCTGATCGATGACCTGCGCAATCTCCGGAATCGCTTTCTTGACCGCCGCGGCAACCTTGGCATCTTCGTGGTTGATGATGCGGGCAATCTCCAGTGCAGACTTGGTGTCAAAGCCCTGAGATGCCTCGTTCTGGCCTTCGGTTGTCAATTCCTGAAGCTGGGCGGCTTGGTCTTTCCTGCCATTTTCTCTTTGGGCAGCCGTCTCCTGCGTCGTCGAGCTGGTGAGCATCGCGTATAACCCCGAGTCTTTATTGTAATTGCAAAGCAGTCAATGCCGAAGAATTTCTCTGCGAATGAAGCGGCGCGAGCGATGAATTGTTACAGAGCCTCGCGGATGGCGTCATGGAAGGCGGGCCTCACCCGGCGAATCAACTGGCTCTGGCGGTCGGGCCACGTCCGGTCGGGCCACGTCCGGTTGGTCAGCAGCGCAATGGCGATTTCGGCCTCGAGATCAATCCACAACGAGCAGCCGCTGAAGCCCAGGTGGCCGATCGAATGAGGAGAAAAATGCCGACCGGCTGAGGAGTTTTCCGAAGGCGTATCCCAGCCCAGCGCACGCGAGCTGCCCAGCGGGCCTTGCCTCTGAGAAAAAAGCTGGACGGTTGCCGCGTTGAAGAGACGCGCGCTTCCGTGGCTGGCAGAGAGAATCTCGCGGGCGAAACGCAGCAGCTCCGGCGCGTTGGAGAAGACTCCCGCGTGGCCGGCTGCGCCGCCCAGAACCCACGCATTCTCATCCTGCACCTCGCCCTGAATCACGCGATGGCGGAAGGTTGTGTCCCGCTCGGTGGGCGGAATGAGGCTGCGCGCGCTGGGCGGAGGGTTGAAGCCGGTGGCGGCAAGGCCGAGCGGCAGAAAAATCTCGCGTTGAACCCAGGTTGCGAGCGGCTCGCCGGTCAGCGCCTCCAGCGCCTTGCCCAGCAGAATGAAGCCGGGATCGGAGTACTCGGCGCGGGCACCCGGCTCGGCCACAAGGGGCAGCGCAAGGCAGGCATCGAGCAGCGCTTCGGGCGTGGCGGCTGCGCGGAAGAACTCGACGTATCCCGGCAGCCCAGAGTTGTGCGCCAGCAGATGGCGCAGCGTGATGTGCCGTGCCGGGTCGGAGGCGGCGCGGTTGACCGGGAAGGCGGGCAGCAGCTCGGCCAGCGGCGAGTCGAGGTCGAGTTGGCCGCGCTGGTGGAGGAGCATGGCCGAGGCGGTGGAGGCAACGACCTTGGTGAGGCTGGCGATGTCGAAGACGGTCTCCGGCATGATGGCGGGAGCGGCTTGGTCGTAAGTAAAACTGCCTAGCGCGCCGGTGAGCAGAACGTCGCCGCCAACCAGCACCCCAAAGGCGCAGCCGGGAAAGGCGCGGTCGGCAATGGCCTCGTCGAGGAGACGATAGGCGGCGGCAAAGCGGTCTGGCGGTGCGGCGGGAGGTGTGGATTCGAAGTTCATGCTCCTCTGCATCGTAGCGCGAATGGGGTCAGGTGCGCTGCTTGACCAACTTGACCAACTCGGCAGATCGGCGCACAATGAAGGTATTGGAGGCGGCCATGTCGAGTACACAAGTGAATTTGTATGAGGCCAAAACGCAGCTTTCCAGCCTGGTTGACCGGGCGGCCAAAGGCGAGGAAATTGTGATTGCCAAGGCGGGCAAGCCGATGGGGCGTTTAGTTGCATTGGCTGCTGATCCGAAGCGGACGCGCAATTCTGGCCGGAATTTGCTAGGGATCACCTATATCGCCGAGGACTTTGACGCTCCGCTGCCGGAAGATGTGCTCCAGGATTTTGGGTTATAGAGAATGAAACTGCTGCTCGATACGCACGCCTTTTTGTGGTGGGACTCGGATGATGCAAAGTTGCCGGAGGAGCTTCACGCTGCCATTGCCTCGCCACTGAACGAGGTCTACGTCAGTGCTGCTTCGGTTTGGGAGATCGCTATTAAGCGGTCTTCGGGCAAGCTGATCTATGAGGGAGCGGTTGGCAAATTCATTGAGGTTTATGGATTCCGGCCGCTGCCTATCACTGTGGAACACGCGGAATGGGCCGGAGGGCTACCGCAGTTGCATCGCGATCCTTTTGACCGGCTGCTGGTGGCGCAGGCGCACTTGGAGGGTCTGGTTCTCGTCACTGTGGACGATCAGATTTTGCGCTATCAGGTTCCGCATTTGTAGCGCGCAGAAACTGCTCCTTCATTTGCCAATTTCTTACATAATATCGTATCTGATTTGTTCGCCTGAAAATATCGCAAGATCCAATCCGCATGGCTAATAATTTCGATTGAGTTGGCTAGAATTAGACAACTCGCTCCGTAAGATGGATTAACTTCCAAAATTTTCCACTTTTGAAGGCGCACTTTTTCCAAAAGATTCGCGCCTTGATTTTCTCCAGCAGAGTCTGTTTGAAAGCCATAAAGGAACTGAATATCGTGAATATTTATCTCCTCATGGTCGCGCACTAAAACATCGAAGATAATGTTTCCAGACTTGATCTCATTGACGGCCAATCTTTCTACTTCCTCTGCAACGAAGACAAACCGTTTCCGTTCTTTAGTTGCCACAAAAAGTTGACGGTTCTATCGTCAATCAGGAGTCCTTCAAACCAGCCGTCATGAAACTCGCCGTATTCCCTCATCTGCTTTTGGAAGTCCTCAAACTTTTCCACTGTTCCCTGCCTTACGTAATATCCTCCGTGTCGTAGATGAGGCCGCCGCGTTTTTTGGGGATGCCGTGGACGCTGCTGATGAGGTCTTCGACGACGTCTTCAAGCTGGCGCTGGCTTTCGATGACTGCGCTCATGCTCTTCAACTCCTCCGGCTCAATGACGCGCTCGATCAGCGCAATGGCGTGGCATTGCGCGACGTGGTCCAGGTTGAGGCCCTCGGGGGTCTTGGCTTTGATGCTGACCTGGTCGGTGCCCAGGCCGAGCAGGTCGGCGACGCGGGCGCGCATCTCGGCGGCGATGGGGCCGATCTTGGGCGCGGCCAGAATCAGCGTTGTGTCGATGTTGACGATGCGATAGCCGGCGTGTTGCAGCTCATCGACGGCGCGATGCAGGAAGATGGCCGAGTCGGCGTCCTTCCAGCGCGGATCGCCCGGAGGAAAGAAGCTGCCGATGTCGCCGGCGGCGATGGCGCCCAACAGCGCGTCGGTCACGGCGTGCAGCAGCACGTCGCCGTCGGAGTGGCCGGCCAGCCCCTCCGTGTGGTCCAGCGTCAGTCCGCCGATGCGCAACGTCACGCCCGCCTTGAAGACGTGCGAATCATAGCCAAATCCGATGCGTGTTTCCATGTGATCGTGCCTGTCCTTGAAAGCTTATCGGCGACGCGCCAGTTTTCATCCTAATCGTGGATCGATGCAAAGAAAGTAAAAAGCTGCAGCAGGTTCTACGATTTGTAACCCCGGCCGATCAATGCGCACGCTGGCGGAGATAGAACTCGGCCAGCGCCAGGTCTCCCGGCTGGGTAATCTTTAGATTCACTTGTGTGCCGGGTACCACGGCGACCGGCTGTCCGGCGCGCTCGACCACCGAAGCCTCGTCGGTGCCGATGAAGCCGTCGGCGGTGGCCTCGGAAAAGGCGCTCTGCAAGAGGCCGTAGCGAAAGCCCTGCGGAGTCTGCGCCAGCACCACAAACTCGCGGGGAATCGTGGAGGTGATCAGCGCGCCGTGGGCGGTCCGCTCCACCTGCTTGATGGTGTCCACGGCGGGCATTCCCACAATGGCCGCGCCGTGCTGGATGACCGCGTCGATGGTGCGCTCGATGGTGGCGGCGTCGATCAGCGGGCGCACGGCGTCATGGACCAGCACAATGTCGTCCGGCTCGGCGGGCAGCGCGGCCAACGCGTGCGAGACCGACTCCTGGCGGTGATCGCCGCCCTCCACAACGCGAACGCGCCCCGTAAAACCGTACTCGGCAATCTGCGCCTGGACACGCTCCATCTCCGTCGGTCGCACGGCAACGTAGATCGCCGTCACCCGCGGGACCGACGCAAAGGCGCGCAGCGAGTGGATCAGGATGGGCAGGCCATCAAGGATGAGAAACTGCTTGGGCTGCGGGCCGGCCATCCGGGTTCCCAGCCCCGCGGCGGGAAGAATTGCAAAAACTTGCATACGGGTTGGAGTATACAACGAAGCGGCCATTGGCGAAAGCCAACGGCTCTCTATGGAACCGAAGTTGCAACGGGAGCCTGGTTCTTCTGTTTGACCGGCTTGCCCTTCGGCTCGCCCGATTTTTGCGGCACGGGTCTTCCCTGGGCTTCGCCCGCCGCATTCGTTACCGGCTTCCCCTGAGGCTCGCCAGTCGAATGAGTTACGGGCTTTCCCTTGGCTTCGGCCGGAGTCCGCACAGCCACCTTCGCTCTCGATTTTGGCGCTGCGGCGTGCGCGGCCTTCAACAGCTTTCCGCCTGCGTCGAAGGTCATCGTCCACTGCATGGGGCGCGGCAGAGCGGAAAGATCGGTGAAGAAAATGACGGCGCCTCCCTGCGGTTGAACCACCAGTCTGCCGGGAGGAGCGGCGGGAAGTTTCCGAATCTCGCTCTCCTCCGAAGGCCCCATCAAGGGATGCGCGCCTGCCAGCGCGGCGTAGCAGAGTCCGGTGGCCAGCCACTCCGGCGCCTGGGCGGGATGCTCCTCGGCGCGGATATGGTTGAAGGCTGAGATGGTCTGCGCGTTGACGGGCGCGGGCGAGAAGAGCGAATAGCCGCGGCGCAGGATGGGAATGACGCGGACCCGGCCCGCGCCGTCCCGCGGAATCGAGGCGGAAAAGACGCTCGCGCTGCCGGTGCCGCCGTCGCGCGTAAACTGCAAAAAAAGATGATTGGGCAGCGCGGAGCAGAGAAGCTGCTGGTAACTCCACCCGCCTTGGGGAAAATCGAGGCCGACAAAACCGGTGCGCTCGGCGATGACGGATTCAGCGCCTGCGGCAAGCTCGCGGTCCTGCGGCGTCATCTGATCCAGAGGGCGAAAGACCAGCGCGTCGGCGGGCGCGGTGCTCTGGCCGCCGGCGGAAAAGGGCATGGGGTGCTGAGCAGGCTGGCGCACCTGCCGGGGCTGCGAAGTGGCGGGATTCTGAATGATCTTGGGCTGCTGGGAGCTGGCGGGAGCGCAGAAGAAGGCGACGGCGGCCAGGGCCAGCACGACGGGAAAAGTGGCGGGAAAGTTCATAACAAGCTCTAGCCTACCACCACTGCTGCTTGGGGCGAACCTTAGGTTGAGAGCCTTGGCAGAGACAAAAAGGGACAGCCCGTTACAGGCTGCCCCTTGGTGGCCCAGGAGATGAGGTGGGTGCGCCGGAGCCTTGCGGAATCTGGCGCGGTTTACTGATCAGATCGTTCAGCCGATCAATGCGTCGCCGGGTGCGCCGCCGGATGACCCGCCACCGGCTTGTGCGCCGGAACCACCGGCTTCTTCTTCTCCAGTGAGATTTCTCCGTCGCGCAGCACAATCTGTGCGGAGGCATCCGCGGTGTCCGTGGCTGGCGTCACCGTGAAGGAGTCGTAGGTTCCCACCAAAGCAGTGGCCGGCGGAATCTTGTACTCGAAGCCCACGGCGGGGATTTCCTTGTCTTCCAGCGGCTTCTTCATGTTGACGATGAAGTCGGGGATCTTGGCGGTTTTGGCATCCGGGGTCACGGCAACCTTGATTACGGAGGCCGCGGCTTCAATGACGACTCCCGGAACCGGCGTGACCTGATCCTTTAGGAGCGCCCAGAGCTTGTCGGCATCCTCCTTGACGCCATTGGCCAGGATGAATTCCTTGTCGCCCAGATTCAACTTCGCAGGGTCGCCGCCGACCAGCGCGTCGTGGGCAATCTCAGCCGGCGTGGCCTTGGCCTTGATGTTCGGTTCTCCTCCCGAAGGAAAGACGGTGGCTGCCGCCTGGGCCTTGATGTCGTCCAGCCCTGCATCCAGCTTGCCGTGGAACTGAACGTAGTAGAATTCAAGCGACTTTTCAATGTTGGCTTTGAATGACGCGGGGACAAAGTTCCACACGCGCGCATAGAACCAGACCGCCAATGCCAGATCTTTGCCATCCGGCTTGGTATAAGCGCCGGCCAACTGTAACGTATCCTGCAGTCCCGCTCCGCTCTGGGTTTGTTCAGGGGGGAAGAGCATCAGTTCGGTGCGATATTCAGCGATGGCGGCCTTGGTGTTCTTTTTGGAGGCTATGTCGTCCATCGCGATGGCCGAGTGAAAGAGCGGATAGGTTCCCCCGGTCATCTTCTTCCAATCGTCGGAGGAGGTGCCGACGGGCTTGGGAGCCGTAAGCCCCTTCTGCGCCAGCAACGCCGCATCATCGCAGGTCTGCGCGTCAGAACTGAGGCCGGTCTTCTGGTTGATGCTGCGGGCGCACTGCATCTTCTTGACGATGACCGAGTAGAGGATGCCCTTCATGTTGACCGGGTCAACTTGCAGCAGGCGGGTGGCCGCGCCGAGGGTCTTGTCGGCATCTTGCAGGCCATAGTAGGTGTCGATCAGCCGGTCAAGAACATCGCTCTTGACGACGCTGGCCGGGTAAGCCGTCAAAAAGCCCTCCAGAGCCTGAGCCTTGGTCTTGGCATCGGCTTGTCCGATGGCGTTTTGGTAGGTGTTGTACTCTGCCGGATCCTTGATGGTGATTGAATCCTGGGCACGCAGCATGGGAGCGGAAAAAAGGCTGATGCTCGCCAATGCCATCACAGACGCGAAGACTAATTTCTTCATTCAGTACTCCTGGGAACTGCAAAAATGGAGATCAATGTCAAGCACTTGCTCACGGTTTGTTCACCCGTTGTTTCGGGCCGTTGAACTCCGTGGCGCCGGATAAACCATACCACGGATTGCAATGCTGTGTTGGATGGATTATAGAAAGCCTCGCTGCCTGTGACAAGCGGAGATGTAAAAAAAGCAGGGAACCGGGAGCCGGGAACCGTGAATCGGGGGGTAGTATCCAGCCTTGGCAGAACGCCGTCCCGGAACTTCGTCCCTCTCTGCTCCCCGGTATTTGTTCCCAGCTTCATGATCCCCCGCTCGGCGGTGCCTGAAAAGGCTTACAAGATTAGACACCAACGAAGGCATAACTGTTCCCTGTTTCCTACTTGCGGCTTTTTCATTGCAGCAGGCGCACCAGCTCAACCTGCTCGGCGAGAAAGGCGTCGTGACCGTGGGCGCTGGTCATCTCGCGGTAGTCGGCCTGCACGCCGGCGGCGCGGATGGTATAAGCCAGGTCGCGCACCGACTGGGGCGGAAAGAGCCAATCCGAGCTGATGCCGACAAAGCTGAGACGGGCGCGAATCCCGCCAAAGGCCTCCGCCGGCGAACGTCCGTCGCGCAGCGGATCCCAGGTATCCATGGTGCGCAGAATGGCCAGGTAGGAGTTGGCGTCAAAGCGGTCGATAAAGCGCTCACCCTGGTGGTCCAGGTAGCCGGCAATGTCAAAGCGTCCGCCGATCAGGCCCCCGCCATCGTCGTCCAGGCCCCAGGGGTCTTCGCCGTTGCGGTTGGGCTTGCGTCCATAGCGCTCGTCAAACAGCTCGGCGGATTTGTAGCTCATCATGCCCACCTGCCGCGCCAGCGAGAGTCCACGGCGTGGAGGCCGCTGCGGCAGATAGCGCCCGCCCAGCCACTCCGGGTCGTGCTGGATCGCCTGACGCTGCAAGTGGTTGAGCGCCAGCCCCATCGCCGACAGCGGAGCCACGCCGATGATGACCGCGCGTTGCACCCGCTCCGGGTCGTGGATCGCCCAGTCCAGCGCCTGCATTCCGCCGATGGAGCCGCCCAGCACCAGCCGCAGCCGCCGGATGCCCAGCGAGTCCAGCAGCCGGGCCTGCGCTCGTACATTGTCGCGAATGGAAACCAGAGGGAAGTCCGGCCCGTAGATTTTGCCCGTCTCCGGGTCCACCGAGCCGGGTCCTGTGGAGCCGTAACAGGAGCCCAGCATATTGATACAGATCACAAAATCCTGCTCCAGCGAGAGCACCGCGCCGGGAGCAAAAATCTCCGGCCACCAGGAGCCGACCAGAGCCGAGCCGGACAAGGCATGACAGACCAGCACGGCATTGTCCTTGGTCGCGTTCAGCCGGCCATAGACCGCGTAATGCAGCGTAACGCCGACCAACGCGCGACCGCACTCCAGCAACAATGGCTCGTCCAGCACAAAGTCGCCTTCGTAGGTTGGCGCCAGAACCGGCTTCGCTGGCGGCGAGATGCCGGTTCCGGCCCGGGTTAGAAATTCAGTCATAGTAACCATTGTGCAACATCTCCCGCCCTTCCTGCTTTACTACTTGGATGCACTTCCGTTGGCAGCCAGAATCGCCTGATCCAGATCGGCCACAAGATCGCGAATATCCTCGATGCCCACCGAGAGCCGCACCAGCTCCGGCGTGACGCCGGTGGTCGCCTGCTCCTCGGCGGAAAGCTGCGCGTGGGTCGTCGAGGCCGGGTGAATCACCAGCGATTTGGCGTCGCCGATGTTGGCCAGCAGCGAGAAGATCTTCAGCGAATTGATCAGCGTCTTGCCCGCTTCGTAGCCGCCCTTTACCCCAAAGGTCAGCAGCCCGCCCTTGCCCTCCGGCAGATACTTCTGCGCCCGCTTGTAATATGCGCTGGACTCCAGGCCGGGATAGTTGACCCACGCCACGCCGGGATGCTTCTCCAGATGCTTTGCCACGGCCAGCGCATTCTGGCTGTGGCGCTCCAGACGCAGGTGCAGCGTCTCAATGCCTTGCAGCAGCAGAAAGGCGTTGAAGGGCGAAAGCGCCGCGCCGGTGTCGCGCAGCCCCTGCACACGAGCCTTGAGAATAAAGGCCAGCGGACCAAAGGCCTCGGTATAAACCAGCCCGTGGTACGAGGGGTCCGGCTCTGTGAACTCCTTGAAGCGCCCGGAAGCCGCCCAATCAAATTTGCCCGCGTCCACAATCACGCCGCCGATGCTGGTGCCGTGGCCACCCAAAAACTTTGTCGCCGAGTTGACCACGATGTCCGCGCCCCACTCGATGGGCCGCACCAGCGCCGCCGAGGCCGAGGTGTTGTCGATCACCAGCGGCAGTTTGTGCTCGTGCGCAATCTTGGCCAGCGTCTCAATATCCACCACATCCAGCTTGGGATTGCCCAGCGTCTCGGTATAAATCGCGCGGGTCTTCGGGTTGATCAGCTTGCGCAGGCCGTCAAAGTCGTCGGCATCGACGAACTTTACTGTAATGCCCAGCTTGGGCAGCGTGTAGTGGAAAAGATTGTATGTCCCGCCGTAGAGCGAGGTCGTCGAGATAATCTCTTCACCGGCCTGTGCCAGAGTGGTGGCCACCAGCGTCTCCGCCGCCTGCCCGGAGGCCACGGCCAAAGCCGCCACGCCGCCCTCCAGAGCCGCCACCCGCTTCTCCAGCACGTCGGTGGTCGGGTTCATGATGCGCGTATAAATATTGCCGAACTCCTTCAGCGCAAAGAGCCGCCCCGCATGGTCCGCATCCTGAAAGGCATACGAGGTGGTCTGGTAGATGGGAACGGCGCGCGAGCCGGTGGTCGGATCCGGCACTTGACCGGCGTGGACGGCAAGGGTGGCAAGATGCTGCTTGGCTTCGGACATGGTCTTCTCCTTCAAATTGCTGTGGATTTGGCTGATGAATCCTGATTAGGTTGGTGCCCCATCCTTCGCTTTTTTGCGAAGGGTGGGAAACGAGCAAAACAAAACGACCCGAATCCTTTCGGACCCGGGCCGCCTGACTTCAAGATCGGTTGCGCCTAGCGCATTCGCCGCTCACAAGCCACACGGACGGGTCCGCAGCCCATACACATACACATGGACCTGACCGCTATTCCGTGATTGCCTGAGTTCAGCATAGATTGCAGTATCGACCGAAGACGGGGTGCCTGTCAAGCGGGAAAACCTCTGGGTAGTAGGTTAGCTTGAAGGCTGCGGGCCTTAGCCCGTACATGAAGGCCCGCAAAACAAAGCGGGCTTCACTGGTTGCGGAGAAACAGATTTCGCAAGACAAGAAGCGTCAGGGCACGACTTCAGTCGTGCCAATAATGCCACAAAAATCGTCGGGGCTTTAGCCCCTGTCGCGGAAAAACTCAATAATAGTCATGAAGCGTCAGGGCACGACTTCAGTCGTGCCAATAATGCCACAAAAATCGTCGGGGCTTTAGCCCCTGCGGAAAAGTTCTTCCAAACAATCCCCTCACACCGGCGGCAGCGCGTCCACCACCGGCACACCCGCGGGCGGCGTGAATTGGAAGTTCTCCGCCGGAATTGATACGTTGGGCTGCTCGTTGCTGAAGCTGAAGCGGGTCAGTGCGCCGTCGGTCTCTTCAATCTCCATGCCCGCAATCACGCCCTCGGCGGTCACGGTCAGCGTCAGCCGAGCCACGCGGGCTTCCTGGCCTTTGGGCCGTCCGCTCAGCGTAAATCTGCCATTCGCGGCGGGCGCAATCGTCAGGCCGTTCGTCTCTTTTTCCAGCTCCGTATGGCCCAGCAGAAAGCGCAGCGGCGAGCGCAGATCGTCCAGTTGTTTGGCGGCGATGCGCTGCACCTGCGAGTCGCCGCGCGCATAGAACCAGGCGAATTTGCCGTCCAGCACAAACAGCTTGCCGGCCGGCTGCGTGTACTCCCAGCGCATGCGTCCCGGCTTCATCATCAGCAGCGTGCCGCTCTCGCTGCGCCGCATCCCCATGCCCTCGTAGCTCTCCGTGAAGCCGGCCCGCAGCGAGCGCAACTGGTTGTAATGGCGATCCACGCGCTGCGCCAGCTCCAGCGCGCTGGGCGACGAGACTTGGCCAAAAGACAAAACGCCTGAGAGAAAAACGGCGGCCAGAATCGCGCCTCTGCGCATCATGCGTCCATGCCCGCTCATTGCACCAACTGTGTGCAATTGGTGCCGCCCGTCGGGTCCTGCTTGATCGGTCCGCTGTCGTCGCCGCAGAAGCCCACATCGCCCGTCTTGCCCACCGTCTGCGGAACCGCTGTGACCGTGTAGCCGGTGGCCCGGTCCGCGCCGCCCACCGTCACCTTGCTGGCGCAACTGATGGTGAAGATGTAGCCGGATTTGAAGCCCGAGGTGAGGTCGCCCTGCAAAATCTGCGCGGCGGCTGGCGAGGCAACTCCGGCGCTTGGATCGCCGCCCAGCGCCGGCAGCGTGCAGGCATAGCCGTTGGCCGGGTAGATCGATGAGTACTGCATCTGCGCCTGCTGTATCGCCCGGATCGACTGAATCGCCGAGGTGCGGTTGGCGCTCTTCTTCAGGCTCCCGATGGTGGGAATCGCCATCAGCATCAGAATCAAAATGATGGCGATAACAATCAGCAATTCCATCAAGGTAAAGCCATTTGGCTCTGCGGCGCGGCGGGTGCTTGACTTCCAGTTCTTGCGATTCATACGATTCCCATTCCTCTGCCAGCGGGCAAAAATCCTCCGCTGCTTCCGAGAAAATCCTACAACGTATGGACGAGAAAGGGAAATCGAACGCTCACGTCAGCAGTCAGCAAACAGCAGACAACCTATAGCAAACAGCTAACAGTTGGCTTGATAGAGAGGCCTGAAAACTGTTAGCTGTCGGCTGCAAGCTGTCAACTGTTTAGAAGCCGTACGAGATGCCGAAGGCCACGCGGTCCTTGGCGTTCGCCAGGATATCGGTCCCATCATGGCCGCTGGTTGCGTGCAGAACGCCCGCGTCAATGTTCAGCTTGAGCTTGGACGAAGGAACGTAGCGCACGGCGTAGACCACCGAGGTGGGAACGTCGAGAATCGCCGCACTTCCATCCTTGATCCGCTGCGGCTGCTGCGCCGCCTCGGAGCCGACGATGAGGTTGCCTTTGTTGGGCAGGGTGAAGACAAAGGCCAAAGCGCCAAAGCCGCGCGCCGAGTAGCCGGGAGCGTTTCCGGCAAGGCCCCAGAGTGAGGCGTTGGTGCCGCGCAGGCCGGCGTTGAACAGGACCGGAACCTTCTTGATCCCCGTGAAGACCTTGGTCCCCACCACGTAGAAGTCGGCGTTGCTGGTGGTTTGATACTGATTCGGCCCGATTGCGGAGCCGTCAAACAAATTGTGATCGTTGAAGCGGTAGATGGCACCCACCGAGATTGCGCCGAATGTCTTGCTGGTAATCAGGTTCGCCTTGCCGTGGACGATTTCAAAGCCCTGGACATTGGCGCTGGTAAGCAACGGCAAATGATAGGAGCCGGCATGAAATTCGCTGGTATAGCCGACCTCAAAGCGCTTGGCAAAGCCTTCGGTGACGGAGACGGTCTGGTAGTCGCCGAGTCCGTTGCCGCCGGCGATAAAGTGATAGCCGACGGCGGGCTTGCCCAGGCCGTTGGCGGGCGAGGCGGATACCGAGGCCAGCGGCGTGACGAAGACGCCGGTCGGGCCTTCATAGCCCAGGCTCTGCGCCTGCGCCGTGGATGCCGCAAATGTGAAGACGGCCAGCAGCGCGATGGTTGTGAAGATGCTCTTGGACACTGACGAATGGAACAAAGTTGCGAAGATGCGCATGGATGTTTTCTCCTCAGAAAAATGTTTTGAAATCAAGGGATAATCATGCGGCTGGACGATCCTGCTCCCGCAACAATGCCGGAGCTTCGCATTCGCTCAGGTTGAAAAACCTGAACGCAATTCCATAACGGAAGAGAGGATGCAGAGTGGATGATCAGCCGCGCGGAGGCGCTGTTGCTAGCTACAGCAACAACAGATGAAATGCCGGTAGGCAGCTTGCGACTGATTCATGAAGGCAAGTATAACCGAAAATGCTGAAATGTCAAAAACAGCGATCAGCCATCAGCTATCAGTTGCGCGAACGATTGTTGTCTCACTGACCACTGCTTCTCAACACACCAGCCGCTCGCGCTCCAGCTTCACGCCATCCAGCCGCCCCAGCAGCGTCACGGCGATGCGCGCGGGATCAAAGAGCCGCTGCGCCATCGTCTGCACTTGCGCCGCCTTCACTTCGCCGATGCGCGCAATAATCTCGTCGATGGTGATGAATTCGTGGAAGTACATCTCCTGTCGCGCCAGGTTGGCCATGCGCGCATTGGAGCTTTCCAGCCCCATCAAAATATTGCCCTTCACCTGATCCTTGGCGCGCGTCAGCTCTTCGGCGCTCAGCATCTCCTGCTTCAGTTTGCAAAACTCTTCCAGGATCAGCTCCACCACCTCCAGCGTTTTGCCCGTCGATGTGCCCGCATACACGCACAGCGTTCCGGTGTCGCGATAAGGGCTGAGGTCGGAGTAGATCGAGTAGGCCATGCCGCGCTCCTCGCGGATCGTCTGAAAGAGCCGCGAGCTCATGCCGCCGCCCAGCACGGTATTCAGAATCAGCGTGGCGTAGCGGTTCTCGTCGGTGATCGGCGGGGCCGGCACGCCCAGGCAAACCTGCACCTGCTCCAGAGATTTTTTGTTGCGCCGCACAATGCGCGCCCCGGCCTTGGGCGCGGGCAGCTCATGCAGCGTCTCGCCGCCGGCCAGCGTGGAAAACTTCTCCGCCACGGCCTCGGCAAAGCGGTCATGATCCAGATTCCCCGCCGCCGAAAAAATCATGTTGCCGCCGTGAAAGCGGTCGCCGTGATAGGCCACCAGGCTCTGCTGGTCCAGTCCCGCCACCGTCGCCGAGGTCCCCAGAATCGGCCAGCCCAGCGGATGATCCTTCCAGAAGGCCTGCGTGAAAAGCTCGTGCACCAGCACATCCGGATTGTCCTCGTCGATCTTGATCTCCTCCAGAATCACGCCGCGCTCGCGCTCAATATCCGTGGCGGCAAAGACCGGATTCAGCACCAGGTCGGCCAGCACGTCCAGCGCAATCGGCACGTGCTCGGCCAGCGACTTGACGTTGAAGCAGATCGTCTCCTTGCCGGTGAAGGCGTCCAGGTTGCCGCCAATCGAATCCATCTCGCGGGCAATGTGCTGCGCCGAGCGCGAGCGCGTGCCCTTGAAGAGCATATGCTCCACAAAGTGCGAGATGCCGCTGGAAGCCGCCACCTCGCAGCGCGAGCCGGATTTGATCCACACCCCCATCGCCACTGAACGCATATACTCCATGCGCTCGGTCAGAATAATCAGACCGTTCGGCAATACGGTGCGGCGAAGATTTCTCTCGGTGCTCATCGTCATCTGTCCTTCGATTGTAGGCCAAAGACGGCTCGCTCGGAACGGGGGGTGATTTTTTACAATTTCCAGAGCGTCTTTGCGGATAATTATCCTCTTCTGGCGCACAATCAATCCATGAACACCGACCAAACCTCCGGGCTTTTCTATTCCCTATTCCCTATTCCCTATTCCCTAATCCCTAGCTCCCCCCCCCTCCCCCCCCTTTTTTTATTTGCAGAATCTTGCAGGTAATTATCTGGTAAATACCGATCTACTCGTTGGAACCTTGCTTCTGTGCAACTGTGACGGAATGGCCTCTCCTGCTTGAAATCATCCGGTATTCCTGGGGGTATCTGTGACGCGCAGGGCGAATGCTCTATCCTGAGCCAAGCTGTGAGTGAAACATCACGCCAACTCGTCTCCATGGACGCTGCCAACCAGCCGACGCTCAAGCCGCTCTTCGGCCTCGACGCCGAGGCTCTGTCCGCGATCATGGCCGAGACAGGCGAGCCGGCCTTTCGTGGAGTCCAGTTGGCCGAGGCCCTCTATCGCCAGCGCATCGCGGAGCTGGACGACATCACCACTCTGCCGAAGTTGCTGCGTCAGCGCCTCGCCGCCGAAGGCTGGCAGGTGGGCCGGCCAGCCATTGCGCAGCTCTTTCAATCGGCGGATGGAACCGAGCGCTACCTGATCCAGTGCCACGGCGCGGGAGAGGCGCCCCAAACCGTCGAGACCGTCTGGATGCCCGAAGGCGACGACGGCGAATCCGGCGACGGCAGCGATACGGAGACGGAAGGCGCGGCAGGGAAGAGTACGCAGCGCGCCACCCTCTGCCTCTCCAGCCAGATCGGCTGCGCCGTCAACTGCGCCTTCTGCCTCACCGCCAAGCTCGGCCTCCAGCGCAATCTCACGGCGGGCGAGATCGCCGGACAGGCGCTCGCCGTCTTCGAGCGTCACGCCGTCGAGGTGGGCCGCAACCGCGCGAATCAGGACCGCGTCAACCTGGTCTTCATGGGCATGGGCGAGCCCTTCCTCAACTACGACAACTTCATGGCTGCCGTGCGCCTGCTGGTTCGCGAGGTCGGCCTCAGCCCGCGCCGCATGACCGTCTCCACCTCCGGCATCGTTCCCGGCATCGAGCGCTTCGCCGCCGAGCCGCCGGAGCTGCGCCCTCGGCTCGCCATCAGCCTCAACGCGCCCAACGACGCAATACGCAGCGAGATCATGCCCATCAACCGCAGGTGGCCGATTGCGGCGATCATCGACGCCGTGCGCCGGATTCCTCTCCGCCCCCGCGAGCGCATCACCTTCGAGTACGTTCTGCTCGGCGGCCTCACCGACCTGCCAGAGCACGCCCGCGAAGTGGCGCGGCTGGTGCGTCGCACTGGATTGCCCGCAAAGGTGAATCTGATCGCCTGGAATCCCGGACCCGGAATCGCTTACTCGATGCCGCAACCGGAGGCCGTGGAAGCCTTCCGTAAGACATTGTCTTACGCCGATATTCCCGTCTACCTGCGCCAGCCGCGCGGGCGCGACATCTACGCCGCCTGCGGCCAGTTGAAGCGCACGGTGGAAAAATAGAAGGGATACGCCGAAAAAAGAACTCCTCCGCGCGTTATATGGAATATGATATATTCATGCAGTGAAAGAATACGCGCAGATTCGTTGGGCGGGCGATGCAAAGGAAGTGTTGAGCGCTTTTCCGGATGCGGTGAAGGGCGTCTTCGGGTACTCCTTGCGCAGACTGCAAAAGGGACTTCTTCCGGATTGCGATGCCCGCCGGATGGAATCGGTCGGCAAGGGCGTTTGGGAATTGAAAACCGTCGATGAACGCGCATGGTATCGGTTGATCTACCTGACACGGATCGGTGATGTACTTGTTGTTTTGCACGCCTTTGAAAAGGATAGCCGGAAGACGGACATACGCGATCTTGAGATTGCCAAGAATCGCTTGAAATTGGTTCTCGCGGAGTTAAGGAGAACGAAGGAGGAAGGCAATGGCGAATAAAACTAGCTTAGTCACTCATGTAACCCGAGGCGATGTTCTGGACGATCTGGGCTTTTCACGTTCGGAGGCAACGGCACTGAAGTTCAAGGCTGATCTGTTGGATGCAATCCGCGAGGAAGTCGAGCGGCGGAGTTATACACAGCGGCAATTGGTGGACATCCTCGACGAGCATCAACCAGCCGTCAGCAACTTGCTCCAGGGAAAGATCAATCAGGTCAGCATCGAAAAACTGCTGCGTTATTCCGACCGCCTGGGAATGCGCGCGCGGCTCAAAGTTCTTCCCGCCCTTCGCGCGGTGGCGGCTGCTTGACATTGCACACAATCGCCGCCTGCGGGCAGCTCAAGCGCACCGTCGAAGGATGAAGAACTAGGCAATCTGGAAATCGAGCCGTGTCCGCGCCGCTCAAAGCTCGTGGTAGCTGATCAGCCGGTCGTCGTTGGCCAGCATCGCTCGCCAGTCGCCGCGCAGCAGCTCGGTCTCAGCATCGAACTTCACCCTTCCGGGATGGCACATGACCTCTAGAACGCCCTCGTAAATGAGTCCCGCCCGCAGCCGTTGATAGAGCGCGAGGAAGGCCGCCATGCCATCGGTGGTAATGGTCGAGTAATAATGCCGCAGGGCAAAGTTCCAGGCAAACTTCGCGGTGCGCAGCCGCAGGTTCTTGCGTTCATCGGGACCAAAGACGTTGGACGTGAGCCGCACCTTGCGGATGTGAAATTTCTTCTGGATTCTCTTCAGAACGCCGAAGAGGCCCGGCAAAGTATGGACGAACTGGTGGGAGTCGATATGTGTGAAGTGCAGGCCAGCCGCTTGTGCGCGCTCGATCTGCGCACTCCACTCGGCGAAGATGCTCGCGCGAATCTCCTTGGTCAGCGAAATCCGCCGTAGCGCGCGTGAAAATTCGCCCGATTCCTCGAGCAGCGGGGCAAGTCCGGGGTGCGAGGTGAGCGGCGTAAACTCCGTGCCGTTCAGATGTATGCCGATGGAGCAATGGGGATATTTGCCGATTCTCCGCAAGGCATCTTCCGTTGCGGGAGCGTTCATCATCAGCGTGGCGGAGGTTACGCGCCGCTGTTCCATGAGTTCAAATATGCGGTCATTGATCTCCGGGCTGGCTCCCAGGTCGTCGCAATTGATGATGAGTTTCACAAGCCTCTCCTTTGCATCGAAGACCGAACCGCTGTGGCTTCCAACCCGCGTTTATCTTCGTCCGGCCAACTCCAGCAAAGCGTCGGCCACGCTGTCTGCGGCATGGCGGACAACGCTCTCTTCGCTGGCAAAGTTGCCGGTGATCACGCGCACGCCCATGGCCTCAATGCGCTTGATATCCGCCTCGATGGGGGAGGCGCCTTCTGCCGCGTAGCGGGCCAGCGTCTCCGACGAAAATGCCTTGGTATTGACCAGCGCATAGTCGAAGATAGGAGCGCGGGTGTGCTCGTAGATCTCTTCGATGTGCTCGGAAGCGGTCAGATTCAGACTTTCATTGGCCTGGGTCATCAGATTGCAGATGTAAACTCGTACCCCGCGCGCGCGAGCCAGCGCAGAGGGCATTCCTTGTACCAGCAGGTTGCAGATCAGCGAGGTGAACAGCGAACCCGGACCGACGGTAATCAGGTCGGCGCGTTCGATGGCCTCCAGCGTCTCCGGCAGGGGAGCCGCATCCGGCGGGTCCAGCGTCAACTCCGCAATATGCTTGCGGCTGGCGGTGATTTTGGTCTCGCCGCGCACCAGCGAGCCGTCGTCCATGTGGGCCACCAACTCGGCGTTGGACGTGGTCACCGGATAGATGCGCCCCCGCGTGGCCAGAATCTTCGAGGCCAATTGAATGGCCTGACCAAAGTCGCCGGTGATCTCGGTCAGCGCGGCCACAAAGAGGTTGCCGAAGTTATGCCCCTTCAGTGTGTCGCCCGTGCGAAAGCGATGGCTGAAGAGCTGCACCAGCAGGTCCTCCTCCTCACTGAGCGCCACCATGCAGTTGCGCAGGTCGCCCGGAGGCAGCATATTGAAGCCCTTGCGCAGGCGGCCGCTGGAGCCGCCGTCGTCGGTAACAGTGACCACCGCCGCCAGATCGGCAATTGAGCCGGTCTCGGAACCGTTGGTCCGAACATGGCGACGCAACCCGCGCAGCAGCGTGGAAAGCCCCGTGCCGCCGCCGATGGCCACCACGCGCAGCGGAGGCGCAACACCGCTCCGCGCTGCCTGATTCGGCTTCGCGCTCTGCGACGGGTTGTTTGCAGGCTTCAGAATATCTCTAGGGTACCTCGGGATAGAGCAGTTCGGTAAACCGGGGATCGTCCGCCATGCTCTGAAAATCATTGTCGACACGCGCCTGTAGGCGGTTCTTGGGGTTCAGCTCAATGGCTTGCGCCAGGTTCTTGAGGCACTCCTGAGTGCGCACCGTCATGGCGTCCAGCAGCGCCAACCCGTAGTAGGCATAGTCGGCCTGGGGATGCTTTGCCAGAATCAGATTGAACTGCTCGCGCGCCTCTTCGTAGTAGCCGGTGTTCAATTGCGAAACCGCGTAATCGTAGTGCTCCTCCGGCGTCAGGAAGGTCAGCTTGTGCTGGTCCAGTTGCCGCTGGCAGGTGCTGATGTACATCTTGCAGCGCTCCTGCAACTCGGCCGGCGCGGCGGGCAGCAACTTCTCAAAGGCCGCCAGCGCCTTGTCGCACTTGCCCTGCTGCAGCAGCAGCATGGCAGCCTGATACTGCTGCATGGCCGCAGCCGTGCCCGCAGCGGTGTGGCTGCCGGATTTGCTGGCAGGTGTCGTCTCTTTCTTGCGATCTTGCGCCACGCTACTGGCCCCTTGCCTCAACAATTTGCCGAAAATTTGCCTACCTCCGGAGCAATTCCGCCGGTTTGCGACTGGCAGATGACCCGCTTCTGGGAGTTGTTCCGCTAGGCACCTTTTATACGCACAACCCCGCCTCTCGTCAAGGTGCCCCGTAGGACGCGCCTCATCTGTTCGACGATTTTCCCTCGTCTGCCGCCCCGGAAGTGCGATAAACCGCGGGGTTCAGCGACGGATCGTTGTACATCTTCATTTGTCGATAGAGCTTGAAGCGCCGCGTCCCGGCCAGGATTTCCCTCCACAGAGCGTCCAGGCAGGCAGCCAGGTCGCCGCGCTGCTCCATCAGTATAGCCAGCCGGTCCAGGTTGCGCTGGGCGTGGCCAGCGGGAGCGTCGGTGCGCTCGGCCTCCTCGCGGGTGTGATAAATCTTCAGAGCCAGAATCGAGAGTCGGTCGATCATCATCCCCAGCGACTCGGAGTGCAGCGTCGAGGCCGGATTGGGCAGCCCGCGCGGCCCGAGCCAAGCCAGCAGGGCCACGTCCAGCCCCTCGGCCAGATCGTTGCGCCGCTGGTTGGCCGGGTCAATGCGCCGCTTGACGCTGGCAATCGCGGCGTCGCTGGCGCCGGGAACCCGCGCCTCGTCCTCGATGTGCCACAGCACAAAGTTGGCGTAGTGCTGTCCGCTGACCAGGCCCATCCAGTCCGTGCCCGAGGCCGCGACCTCTGCCGACGCCTGGTGCCATGCGCGCGTCTCCGCGTCCTGCTGGTTGGCAATCTGCTCTGCCGATAACATTCTGGATGATCCTCGCTACGGCCTCAACTTCGGCTTGCAGCGTCTATGGTAGAACGATCACCGCTTGCGGTCCAGATATTCCAGCGACAGGTCAATGGATTGATTCCGGTTTGCGGATCAACAGTCGTATTTGCCCAAAGAGTCGATTCATGGCCAACCGATGGTAGATACAGCAATATTGTAAAAAAGCTCAGGATTTGAGCAAGGGATTGACCCAGCGCAGGCCGGAAAAGCGGGCAAAGTCGCGGTCCGTGGTATGCAGGACTCCGCCGTATTCAATGACCAGCGCCGCCAGTTGCGCGTCTGTCGCGTTGGGTCCGCGAGTTTGTCCATCGATCAGCATCCGCTGAAAGATGGGCCAATGGCGCTCGCTGGGAGATAGCAGACGCACATTCTTCCTCTCCATCCACTGCTGCACGATGCCGATTGCCTTTGCGGTTGGAAAGCGATCTCCTGTGAGCCGGGAGTTGGTGGTAATCCTGATGAATGCTGAAATGGTTTGCCAAGGCAGTCCAACTAACTCCGGCTCGGAAAGAATCTCTCCCAGCCAAATCCGCGCCGAGCGGTGCTGAACCGCCAGCTCGTCGTAAGCGTAAATCAGCAGATTCGCGTCCGGAATGATCACCTGTGATACGGCCCTTCCAGCTCCTCCAATAGCTCGGAAATCTTGTCGCAGTTTCCGATTCCCAGCGGAAAAGGCGTCACGACAAACGGCTTGGAGACTGCTTTTCCCCGTGTGTTCATCAGGCCCTGGCGAAGCAGCTCGTTGACCGTCCCCTTGAGAGAAGCGCCGGAGCGCCGCTGCTCCTGCGCGATGAGCACGGCGAGGTCGTCGTCGATGGTGAGAGTGGTCCGCACATCATGATGTTAGCCAGCAAGGCATCATGATGTCAAGCCCACGCTGATTGCATCTTAGTTTGTCCTTGTTGCCAGCGACGGCGTTCTGGTACAAGCGTCTATGGTGGAACGATAGTCGCAAAACTGTTCGATGTGTAGTCAGCGGAGCGGATATGAAGCCGTTTTGGAAGATAGTAGCGGTGGTCATCGGCGTGGCCGTGATCGGCGGAGCAGTAATCACTTGGCAGGTCCACGAGCGAAGGCTCGCGGAGGCCGCACGAGTCTGCCGCGCCAGCGCCGAGCGGGGAGATGCTGAGGCGCAATTCAGGCTTGGATCGATCTATTCCCACGGCCAGGGAGTGACAAAGGACTACTCAGAGGCTCTTAGCTGGTACCGCAAATCCGCTGACCAGGGAAACGCGGAGGCTGAATACTGCATTGGCAGCCTGTATTTCTACGGGCATGGAGTTCAACAGGACTTTGCCGAGGCTCACCGCTGGGCACAAAAAGCAGCCGATCAGAATTTCGCGACAGCTCAATTTGCTCTCGGAATTGATTATTACCACGGCTATGGAGTGCCGCAGAGTAACGAGGAAGCTGCTCGCTGGTATCGCAAAGCGGCTGACCAGAGGCACGCGAGTGCTCAATACAATCTGGGCAGAATGTATTACTACGGCTACGGGGTGCCTCAAGACCGCGCCGAGGCCAATCGCTGGTACCACAAGGCAGCCGATCTGGGAGACGAATATGCCCAGCGATTTCTGGGCTTGAAGGGGCCGAGATTGAGTACGTTTGGCGTATTCGTCCACACGATAATACCTGTTGGATGCTTGATACTTTTGATCGGCTCTCTATCCTCAGGTGGGAGACATCAAACCCCGAATAATCGAGCCTTAACTTATGCGGTATTGCTTGGCCTGACTTCCGAAGGGTTAAGCCTCTATTGGGTATTCGGCTCGTTTTCATCCTTATCGGCCGTCTATATTTTCTTTTTTTTCAAGAACCTTCTAGCCGGAATCTTTGTCGCCATGCTTATCTTTCTTGTACTTCCAAAGATCACGAAAATCGCTCTGGTGGTACTCGGAATACTTTTCATCGGCCTCAATGTACTTCTGCTCTTTGTGATATTTCATTCAAAGCAACCGATCCCGGTTCGAGCATTTTGCACGGTAGATGGAATGTTCATTGGAGTATTATTTTCCTTGGCCGTTTTTCTCTGGCGATCTCATAAAAATGCCGGAAATGAACCGGACAGTCCTTGCGAAGATGCAGTATCCGAAGACTCCGCCGCATGATTCGCAGAGGAGGAGACCCAATGGCAGTCGCGTGTAGTTGGAAGGATGCGGATAGCAGGGCGGCAGCGCGGGAGTTTCTGGCGCAGAAGCCGCCGCGCCGCGCCGCCACGCGCGAGCTGATGAAAGCCCTGCTGGCTGAGACTCCCTTTGAGCGCCGCTGCGCCGCCGACTTGGCACGCCGGGTGAGCGAGCGTGAGCCGGGGATTCTGCGGGAGTATGCCGGTGTGCTGATCGACCTGGCCTGCCAGACGCCGCTGGCCGAGTGGCAGGCGCGCGGTTACGTGACGCTGGCGGCGGCGCGCAATGCCGCAACCCGCGCCGAGCGGCTGCGGCTGGCTGTGCTGGCGCGCGTGATGATCGACGATGAGCGCATTGCCGTGCGCGCCATGGCTCTGGAGGCCTTTGGGGTACTGGCCGCTGCGGAGCCGGAGCTGCGCGAGGAAGCGATGATGCTGATGGAGCGATACCGGCGCGAGGGATGCTGCGCAATGCGCTCCCGCGCCCGCCGGATGCTGCTGGTGCTGATGAAGGCGGAGACGAAGACTCCGATACGCGCCGCCGCAGGGCACACGCATTAAAATAGTCTTCGGGAGATCGCTTGGAAAAGTCAGCACAGCATCCGCATCGCCGTTGGAATCCTCTGCGCCAGTCGTGGGTTCTGGTTTCGCCGCATCGCACACAGCGCCCCTGGCAGGGCGAGGTCGGGCAAAAGTCCGCGTCCTCGGCGGTGGCTTACGATCCGCAGTGCTACCTCTGTCCGGGCAATCAGCGGGCGGGCGGGACGGTGAACCCGGCCTACGAAGGCGTCTTCTCCTTTGTCAACGACTACGCCGCGCTGCTGCCGGATTCGCCCGCCGAAGTTGCTGCTCAGGCCTCGCCGCTGCTGGTCTCCGAGCCGGCGCGCGGACTCTGCAAGGTTCTCTGCTTTCATCCCGACCACTCGCTCACCCTGGCGCGCATGACGCAGCCGGAGCTGCGCCGCGTGGTGGATGCCTGGACTGTGGAGTACAACGAACTGGCCGCGCTCGACTGGATCAAGTACGTGCAGATCTTCGAGAATCGCGGTGCCATGATGGGCGCCAGCAATCCGCATCCGCACTGCCAGATATGGTCCACGGATTTTGTGCCCGACGAGCCGGCCATTGAGACCAAGGCGCAGCGGGAGCACCTGGCGCGCACCGGCCATTGTCTGCTCTGCGAAATCCTGGCCGCAGAAGAGGCCGCGGATGAGCGTGTTATCTTCCGCAACGAGCATTTCACGGCGCTGGTTCCCTGGTGGGCCACGTGGCCCTTTGAGGCGCTGCTTGTGAGCCGTCGCCACCTGGGCGCGCTGCCGGAGCTGACGGGCGACGAGCGCGACGCACTGGCCGATGCGCTGCGGCGGCTGGCCACGCGCTACGACAATCTCTTCGAGGTCAGCTTTCCTTATACGATGGGCATTCACCAGAATCCTTGCGACGGCTCGGCGCACCCGGAGGGTCACTTCCACGCGCACTTTTATCCGCCGCTGCTGCGCTCGGCCACGGTGCGCAAATTCATGGTGGGTTTTGAGATGCTGGCCATGCCACAGCGCGATATCACGCCGGAGACGGCCGCCGAGCGGCTGCGCGCCTGCGCGGAAGAACACTTTTGGCCGCGAGACTGAACGCTGTTTTGATTTTCCAGAGGCTTCGATTTCCTTCCCCGCTCAAAACCGTCACAATAAGACGTGGCCGCTTTCATCCATCTTGTGAGGCACCTTTCTCGGCGGCGAGCTGCGCTGGCGCTCTGCGCCGCGATGCTGCTGGCTGCGACCAAAGCCTGGGCGCAGCAGCCGGAGCCTCCGTCTCAGCCCGCCGCGACGAGCGCGCTGACTACGGTTCACGGCGTGGTGCGCAACGCCGCCACCGGCGAGCCGCTGCCCCGGGCGCTGGTGCGCGTGGAGGGCGAGGAGGTTGGCGCGCTGAGCGACGGCGAGGGGCGCTTTGAGCTGACCGGCGTGGCCGTGGGGCCGCAGATCGTCCGCGTGCGCAAACCGGGCTTCAACGATCGCCCCTACGCCACCGAAGACGTGGGCTACCAGAACGACGGCCCCGCGCACAGCGTGCTGGTGGCCGAGGCGATGCCTGACCTCAACTTTGCGCTCACGCCCACCTCGGCGATTCATGGGCGCGTGGAGCTTTCCACCGGCGATCCGGCGGAGGGGATCGGGATCACGCTGCTCAAGCAGGTGGTGCGCAACGGGCGCGCCGTCTGGACGAAGAACGGCGAAACCAAAGCCAACGGCAGCGGAGCCTATCGGTTTGCGGGGCTGCCCGCCGGGGTTTACGAGCTCTTTACGCAGCCCGCGCTGGAGAGCGACTCGGCTGCGACAGCGCTGGCGGCGGGAGCCAAGGTTGCGCTCGGCGGATTTGCGAGCGTCTTTTATCCCGAGGCCGCGCGCATCCATCTTGCGGCGGGTCAGCAGGCCGAGGCTAATCTGCTGCTGACGCTGGAGCCGTTTCATCCCGTGACGGCAACGGCGATATTGCCCAACGGGAAGCCGTTTGAGGGCAATGGGATCGAAGAGAATTTTTTCTCCTCCGGGTCGGTGCTGATGTCAGCCGTAATGAACGAAGCTGGCCAGGAGCTTGCCTACAAAGCAGAATTCAATGCGGCGACGCACAACATCCAAACCACTCTGCCAAATGGAACGTACACGCTTGCTGCTGCTGCGCTCATCAGAAAATCGAGCGGGTCCGATCCACCGGTTGGCCCGGGAGGTTTAAGCCAGGTGGAGCAATCATTCATGGGCTTTACTGAGTTTTCCGTTGCTCAACACGCAGCAGCCAACCTGCGCATTCCACTTTCTGCTCTGCCGAGTTGGCCGATTCATCTGCGCGTGCTACGAAGGGCGCAGACCAACGCAAATGCCAACCAGGAATTGGCAAAGCTGGTCACGGTAACGGCCAGCTTTGCCGGTGATGCGCCCATGGACAGCGATCAAGGGGAGAGCAACGCAGAGGACGCAGGACCAGAGCTTCTCGATATAAGCGGCGCTGCTCTCGGCCCGCACTGGCTCAGCACCGAGGTCAACGACCGCAGCCTCTGCGTGGAGTCGTTCACGGCGGGCGGCGTCAACCTGGCGCGCGAGCCGCTGAATCTGCCGCTCGGAGCCTCGCCGCCGCCGATGGAGCTGACGCTCACCGACAACTGCGCCAAGCTGGCGCTGACGCTGCCGCCCGCGCTGGCCCTCTTTCTGCCCGGAGACGAGCCGTTTTACACCGTCTATGTGGTTCCCGACTTCGACACCACTGCTGACATTCCGCCGATGACCATGCATCCCTCCTCCGGCGCGACGCTGACCGTCGACGGGCTGACCCCTGGCAGCTATCACATCTACGTCTTCGACCAGCCGCTGCGCCTCGAGTATCGCAATCCGGCTGTGTTGGCGGCTCTGCCCACGCCGGGGCAGCAGGTGACACTGACAGTCGGCGAGACCGGCAACCTGGTGCTGGAGGTAGCGGGCCGATGAAGAAGATGACTGCCGCAATGATTTGTTTTCTCTCGCTGACTGTGGCGACAGCGCAACCGGCTGTCAAGCCAGCCTCCGGCTACCGCATCGCCGGCACGGTGGTGAATGCGGCCAGCGGCGAGCCAGTGCGGCACGCGACGGTCTCCGTCCTCGCCGAAGAGGGCCAGCAACTCCTCGCCTCGGTCGAGAGCGATGACGACGGGCGCTTTTCGCTCGATGGACTGCCGGCGGGCAAGTATCCGCTGACCGCCTCCAAGCGCGGCTTTTTCACCGCCTACTACGACGAGCACGAGGGCTACAACACGGCGATTGTGACCGGCGAGGGCCAGGAGACCGGCAACTTCATCTTCCGGCTCGTGCCCGGAGCGGCCATACGCGGCGTGGTCAGCGGCGACGGCGGCGACCCGGTGGAAAACGCCAAGGTGATGCTCTTCCTCAAGCCCCACGGCCACAACCCCGGCGCGCGCATCACCCAGGCGGGCGAGGCGTCCACCGACGACACCGGCGCCTACGAGTTCAACGGCCTTGCGGCGGGCGAGTATCTGCTGGCGGTGACGGCTACGCCATGGTACGCGATTCACATCTCCGCTGCTGGGGCAAAGCGGCAGCCGGAAGCTGAGGCAACAGCGGCGCTCGATGTGGCTTATCCGGTGACTTACTTTGACGCAACTACCGATGAGGCTTCGGCGACGAGCATTGTGCTTGCGGGCGGCAGCCGCGCGGAAGCCAACATCAACCTGCACGCTGTTCCGGCGCTGCGGCTAATCGTTCAGGCACCCAGAGGTCCGGATGGAGTGATGGCTCTGCCAAATATTCATCAGACAATACTCGGAGTACGAAGTTCCTCCGACCATGGCGGTTTTCCCGATTCGCCCCAAGAAGGAATGGCTGAATTCCCCGGCGAGTCTCCCGGCCACTACGAACTGACGCAAGGCAATCCGCCGCGGGTTGTGGAGCTGGACGCCACCACCAGCCAGCAGGTCGATCCCAGCCTCGGTACGCCCATCGTAGCCGTCTCCGGTAACCTGCAAACCAGCAATGGTTCACCGCTGCCGGAAAATATTGCTATCAATCTGACTTCCATCGATAGCGAGCATCCCCGCGCCACGCTGCAAACCACCGGCCACGGAGGCGCATTCACCTTTTCCGCCGTCCCGCCGGGAAGCTGGGAGCTTTGGGCAGTCTCCGCCAAGCCGCTGACGATCTCCTCGCTCACCATCGGCAGCCGCACCCATCCCGGCAACCAGCTCACTGTGCTCGATAAGTCCATCAAACTCACGGCCACGGTCAGCCTCTCCGAAACCCGCATCGAGGGCTTTGCCCGGAAAGCGGACAAAGGCGCCCCGGGCGTGATGGTGGTGCTGGTTCCCCTTGAACCGGCGGCCTTTCGATCCCTGGCGCGCCGCGACCAATCCGACTCCGACGGCAGCTTTTCGCTGCGCGATGTGGCACCGGGCGAGTACACGGCTGTCGCCATCGAGAACGGCTGGGAGCTGGATTGGGCGCGCCCTGAGGTCATCAGCCGCTATCTTTCCCGGGGCGTTGCCGTCACAGTATCAGACGGCTCGGGCAAGCTGCTGCGGCTCTCCCAGCCGCTTCCGGTGCAAAGCCGTTAACGGCAATTCGGCGGGTAAAAGCGCCGGAAGTTCATGCAACCGGCCCGGAGAGGATAATCTAGTAGAGGTTGGTTGATGAGGGGTGCCGTTCCGGGTTACGGCGGCTCCAAGAGCAAAGGCCCCCAGAGCGCCACTAAAGTACTGCATTGAGGAGAGTCCCAAATTGAAGAGCAAGTTGCTGCTTTCGATTCTGGCCGTGGTTGCGGTCGCGTTGATGCCACAGTCGGCCACAAGCCAGAAATTTCACATTCTTCATCGTCACCGTGGCGAGGCCAACGCCGCCGCCCAGGCAGCGCCCGCCCAGAAGTATGAGATTTTCGCGGGACTCGGCTATTCTAGCCTAAACAATGTGTACCAGTCGCGTAACGGCTTGTTGGGCGCAAGCTTCGGCGTCACCCGCGATTGGGGCAGATACTTCGGCCTGACCGCCGACGGCGGCTATTACAAGTTCCCCTATAACTCGACCAATGCAGGTAACCCGGTTGTGGAGATGCTGCTCTTTGGTCCGGTCGTCCATGCCCATCTAGCCGGAAAGGTCGATGGTTTTGCTCGCGTTTTGCTGGGCGGCGAACACATCAGCGGCGATAGCGGCGTTCCCAACGTAGCCTTCGCCACCCCCTACATCTCTTTTGCGGGAGGACCCGGCATTGGCCTGGATTACAAACTGATGTCGCACTTTTCCATGCGCTTCGCGGGTGACACCATTATTTCGTCCTTTGCCGCCAACACCAATAACGCAGCCTGCCTGAATATGGACTGCTCGGCGCATAAGACCCGCAGCGCGCGCGCTTCCATCGGCCTGGTCTACGCCTTTTAACTGGTTAGCCGCCGCATCAGCAGAGATTGCAGATTGCGGCGGCCATCGGCGATTACGGTAATGAATACTGTCTTGCCGCAGATGCGGTAGAGAATCCGGTAGGGCTTGAATAATATCTGGCGATGGGCGCGTATGCCCATCGCCAGCAGCTCCGGAGGGTAGGCTCCGCGGTTGGGGAACTCTCGCAACTCCAGGGCTGCTCGCACGATCTCTTGCGCCACGTAGTCCGCGCTTGCTGGCGAATCGTTCTTCAAGATATAGCCGTGAAGCGCGCGAAGATCGGCTCGCGCGCCTTTGGTAAACCGGACGGTGAAGGCCATCAGGCTTCGACGGCCTCCACGCCGAACTCCGCCATGACCTCTTCGATGGGAACCGTCTCCCCGGCCTCAATCTCTTTGTCGGCCAGCGAAAGAACTTTGAGCAGTGCCTGAGTCTCATCCATCATCTGCTCGTAGCTGACCACGTCCATCAGCACCGCCCGCGCCTCGCCATTCTGGGTGATGATAATCGGCTCGCGCTCCTCGGTGATGCGGTCCAGCAGTTCTGCAGCGTGGGCTTTGACGTAGCTGATCGGCTTGATCTGGGTGGAATAGCGCATAAGACCTCCTATGGTCCTTTATCGAACTGAATTTAGTCTATATTATACCGCAAATCAAGACGCTATTCGGTTCTTCAAGCTGTTTCCGCCTCGTCATACTCCACGGAATCAAGAAACAGACCGCGCGCCGGAGCGGTTGGTCCGGCTGCGGCGCGGCTGCGGGCGGCGAGAATCTCCGAGATGGCCTCGGCGCGGAGGCGTCCCCGGCCCACATCCAGCATGGTTCCCACCAGATTGCGTACCATGTGGTGCAAAAAGCCGCTCCCCCGCACGCGATAGACCAGCAGCCGTCCGGCTTCGCTTTGCCGCTCCTCCCAGGCCGACGAAAAAATTCTCCGCACCGTCGGGGCCGTCGGCGGCTCGATCTGAAAGCCCTGCCTTGGAATCGGTCTTGCGTCCGGCTCCGCATTTGAATCGAGGTTGCGAGCCGTCAGCTCCGGATCGGTGGCGGCAAAGCTCAGGAAGTCGTGTTCGCCTTCAAAGAGCCGCGCCGCGCGTTGCAGAGCCTGCACATCCATCGGCCAAGCGCAGGCGTAGACGTAACGCGCCAGAAAGGGCGGGCAGAGCGCCGCGCGAAAGACCCGGTACTCGTAGGTCTTGGCCCGCGCTGAGTGGCGCGCATGAAACGCGGTTGGCACCGTTCTCGCCTCCAGAATGCGGATCGCTGGAGGCAGCGTGCGGTTGAGGGCGCGTTGCAGGTTCTCCGCCGGAATCGGCGCGGCGAGCGTGAAGCTGGCCACCTGTCCCAGCGCATGAACGCCGGCGTCGGTGCGTCCCGAGCCTTGGGGCAGAGGCGCTTCTCCGGTGACGCGCCCCAGCGCCTGTTGCAGTTCGCCCTGCACGGTTCGCTCGCCGGGCTGCACCTGCCAGCCGCTGAACTCCGTGCCGTCGTAGGCCAGGGTCAGCCTCCAGTTCTGCAGCAAGGGCGCGGGTTGGTTCTCTTTGGTCATGGTGACAGGTCTTCACAACAGTGTACCGATGCCGCCGCAATTGCCGGTCACTGCTCGGAGGCGCTCTTGGTATACTCGGCTTTTCGCGGGCGCGGGACGAGGATCACGATGGAACCAACCGCAAGTGGCGCGCGTATTGTCTAATGGAAGGTTGGCCGCGCCCACCGTCACCAGCGATAATGGATGTGGAGTATCTCGAATCTGCGTCCGGAGAGGCTCTCCGGGCGTCTTCAAGAATGGCGCAAAGAGATATTTGGAGAGGAACCATGCAATTGTTTGGTCACCGTATGTTGCAGCAGCGGGAAGCGGAAGCCGCAATGAGGAATTCAACGCAGGCAGGCAATCGGCTGCGCGCCGTGGCGGCAGTGATGCTGACACTGGCGGCGGGCGCGCCTTCAGGATTTGCCCAGCAGGCACCGAACAAGGCGGCCTCAGCTCTGCCCGAGGAGCCAACGCCGGTGCAGACGGAGCCGCTTGATCTGCGTCAGTCGCAGCGCAATTTCTCCAAACCCTCCGGCCATTTTCTGGGCAACCCGATTAACATCTACCGCGGCACCTCCATCGCCAAGGCCAGCTTCCAGAACTCCCTGCGCTTCAGTGAGTTGCTCAAGGACGGCAAGATCTACCTGAGCCTCTCCGACGCGCTGGCTTTGGCTCTGGAGAATAACTTCGACCTCGCCATCGCCCGCTACAACCTGGACATTGCCGACGCCGACCTGCTGCGCGCCAAGGCCGGCTCCTCGCTGCGCGGCGTCAACTCCGGCGTGGTGGCCAACACATTGAGCGGCTCCGCTTCCACCCAGAGCGCGGGCGGCGGACCGGGCGGCACCACGGGCGGTTCCGGCGGAGCGGCCTCAGGCGGCTCGGGCCTGGTGCTCTCCACCAACGGAGCCGGCCCCATGCCGGAGAATCGGGATCCCAGCTTGACGGGCACGATTCAGTTAGAGCGGACGAAGACGCCATCCACCAGCCCGTTTTCTGGCGGCAGCAACAATACCGATACGTATAACTTCAGTTACGCGCAGGGGTTCCTCACCGGCTCGCAGTTGACGGTAGCGTGGAACCAATCGCGTGCCACGACCAGCAACGGATTCCAGGGCTATAGCCCGCTAACCACATCCATTCTGAAGGCCACATTGACCCAGCATCTGCTGCAAGGCGCGGGAATTTGGGTGAACAAGCGTTTTGTCTACCAGGCCATCAACGACCGCCGCATCACCGATTCCGCCTTCCGGCAGCAGATTTTGTATACCGTCAACCAGGTGGAAAACATCTACTGGGGACTGGTGCAAGCCTACGAGGATGTGCAGGCCAAACAGCGCGCTCTGGAGCAGAGCAGCAAGCTGGCGGCCGACGACCGCAAGCAGTTGGAGATCGGCACCATGGCCCCGCTGGATGTGGTCAACGCCGATTCCGCAGTGGCCAGCGACAGGCAGGCGCTCATCAGTTCGCAGAACAGCCTCAACTATCAGCAGCAGATCATCAAGCAGGCCATTGCGCGCAACCTGAACGACCCGGCGCTGGTGGCCGCGGCGGTGATTCCCACCGACCGCGTGAGCATTGAGCAGATACCGGAGGAGACGCAGCCGGTCGACAACCTGGTGCAGCAGGCCTTCCGCAATAGCCCCCTGTTGGAGCAGGCGGCGCTGACGCTGAAGAACAACGAGATCACGTTGCGCGGCGCGCGCAATGCGCTGCTGCCGACCTTGGATGCCTACGCTTTCTATAGTGGTACGGGCGAGGCTGGTAAGCAGAACCCCAATGCAATCTGCGAATCTCCCTCGGGTGGCTTTGAGCCATGTCCGGCGAATACCTACCCGCCAGTCAGCTATGGCACAGCTCTCGACCGGATGATGAATAATGTTTTTCCGGATAAAGGCGTGGGATTCAACATCCAGATTCCGCTGCGCAACCGCACCGCGCAGGCCGATCAAGCCCGCTCGCTGATCGAGTATCGTCAGTCGGAGCTGCGCCTGGAGCAGTTGTATACGCAGATTCGCATGAATGTGGTCAATGCGCAGTACGCGCTGGCCAGCGACCGCGCACTGGTGCAGGCCGCCATCGCCTCGCGCAGCTACAACCAGTAGAGCTACGACGCCGAAGTCAAGAAGCTGCGGCTGGGCGCCTCCACCACCGCCAACGTCTTGCTGCAACAGAAAAATCTGGCCGTGGCGGAGAACAACCTGCTGGCCGCGCAGAGCGCCTACGCCAAAGATCGCGCCGGACTCTACCAGATTCTGGCTTTAACGCTGGAGCACTACGGCATTAACTTGCAGGAGGCTGCAACCGGTCAGGTATCGGCCGCGCCGGTTGTGCCCGGACTCACGCCCGCCAAGAGCGGCAACGAGCCGACAACGGCTCCGTCGGCAGCGCAGTAACAGTGGTCGATTGCCTGCGCAAAAGGCTTGAGTGCAATTAAAAACTGTGGCCCATCCATTTCAAGATCTTTGTGAAATGGATGGGAATCTATCAAGCTCAAGCGAGCGGAAAGCGAGCAGTTGGCCCCACCGCGGGTGGCTACCGCTCCGCCACCAAATCCAGCAGATCAAAGAACTCGGGAAAGCTGATGGCCGCCGATTCCGCCCCGCAAATCTGCGTCTCGCCCTCGACGCGCAGCGCGGCCACGCTGAAGGCCATCGCGATGCGGTGATCGCCGCCGGAGTCGATGGTTGCGCCGTGCAGCCTTTGGCCTCCGGGCACATCCAGGCCGTCGTCAAACTCCGCGACCTCGGCACCCATCGCGCGCAGATTCCTGACCACCAGCGCAATGCGGTCAGACTCTTTGACGCGCAGCTCTTTGGCGTCGCGGATGCGGATGCCGCCGCTGGTGTAAGGGCCAATCGCCGCCAGAACCGGCAGCTCGTCAATCAGTTGCGCGGCCAACGCGCCGGAGATCTCGGTCGTCCCCAACCCTTCCGCGGGTGCCGTGATCTGCACCGTGCCCACCAACTCGGCGTGCTTTTCCTCCAGGTCGAGCACGTTGATCTTCGCGCCCAGAGCTGTCAACACATCCAGCAGCGCGGCCCGCGTGGGATTCATCCCCAGCCCGTCCAGCACCAGGCTGGAGCCGGGAAACAAAGCCGCCGCGCAGAGAAAAAACGCCGCTGAGGAGATGTCGCCGGGAACCGCGGCCTCGATGGCGTGCAGCTTCTGCGGGCCGCGAATCGTCACCGAATCCAGTGTGCGCTCGAGCTTTGCACCAAAGGCTCTGAGCGCCAGCTCACTGTGGTCGCGGGTGCGGACCGCCTCGCGCACCGTGGTCGCGCCCGCCGTCTGCAAGCCGGCCAGCAGAATGCAGCTTTTGAGCTGCGCGCTGGGCACCGGCGTCGTATAGTCGATGGCCTTCAGCGCGCCGCCTTCAATCGTCAACGGCGCATGGCCTTCGGTGAGCGTGAGCCGCGCGCCCATCTCTTCCAGCGGCTTGCGAATGCGCTCCATCGGTCGCCGCGAGAGTGATTCATCGCCCACCAGCTTAAAGCGGCCCTCTTGCGGTGCCAGCAGGCCGCTGATCATGCGCATCGTCGAGCCGGAGTTGCCGCAATCCAGCGGCGATGCAGACGGCGTCACTCTCCCGCCCACGCCGGTGATCTCGACGGCGTTGTTTTCCAGCCGCCGTACCCGCGCGCCCAGTGCCTCCATGCAGGCCAGCGTCGAGGCGCAATCGGCTCCGGTGGAAAAATTCGTGAGGCGCGACACCCCTTCGGCAAAGGCGGCCAGCATTCCGTAGCGATGGCTGATGGACTTGTCTCCGGGCAGGCGCAGGCTGCCATAGACGTTCTTTGCCGGTCGAATGATGCGTTCAGTCTGCAAGGCGGCTCCGAGAGTGTGGGTCTGGTTCAAGTTTAGCAACGAAAAGGCAGACTCGCATTTACCGCACCTTCAGTACAATCACCGTCTCATCGTCGAAGCGTTCCTGCTCGCCCTGGAAGCGGCTTACGTCGGCAAGAATGGCGTCGGCGATCTCCTGCGCGGAATGTTCGCGGCGGCTGCACAGCAACTCGGAGAGCCGCTCCTGTCCGTACATCTCGCCCGCGGCATTCTCCGCGTCCAGAATTCCATCCGAGATAAAGGCCACCACATCTCCCGGCTCGGTGGTGACGGCCATCTCCTCGTAGCTGGCGTTGGGAAAGAGTCCCAGCGGCAGGCCTTCGACGCGCACCGGTGAGGACGCGCAAGCGTGGCAGAAGACCGGCTGCACCGCCCCCGAGTTGGCCACCTGCAGGCTGCGGCTTTGGTTGTCCCACAAGGCAAAGAGCATGGTCACGTACTGCGATTCCAGCTTGCGCTCGCGGATGGTTTCGTTCAACAGCGCCAGCATCTCCGCCGGCGCGGGCCGCTGCTGCGCCGCCGAGCGCATGATGCCGCTGACCAGCGCCGCAAACAAAGCCGCCGGTGCCGCCTTGCCGCTCACATCGCCCAGCACAATGGCCATGCGGCCGTCGCCATACTCCACAAAGTCGTAGAGGTCGCCGCCGATCGAGCGCGCCGGCAAAAAGCGCACCGCCATTTCGGCATTGACCAGCTCCGGCGCCATCGGCGGCAGCAGCCGCAGTTGCACCTCGCGCGCCATGGAGATGTCGCGCTCCAGTTGTGCCTCCGCGGAGCGCACCTCCTGGTAGAGCCGCGCATTCTCAATGGCGATGGCCACCTGCGCCGCCAGCGTGGTCAACACGCGCTCGTGTTCCTCGTTGAAAAAGCCCGCGCGCGTGTGTTCCAGGTCCAGCACGCCGATGATGCGCCCCTTGTGAAAGAGCGGCACAATCAGCTCGGAGCGCGTCTCAGAATTCAACGCCACATAGCGCGGATCGGTGAGTACGTCGGGCACATTCACCAGCCGCCACTCGCGCACCGCCGCGCCCACCAAGCCGGTGGTGATGGGCAGGCTGCGCAGCGGCGCATGGGCATGACCGAAGCGCCAAGCATAGCGCGTAATCAGCGTCTCCCGCTTCTCGTCCAGCAGCATCACGGTGAACATCTGGTAGTCGATCAGCCTGCGCAGCAGTTGGCCAACCCGCTCCAGCAGCGGGTCCAGATCAAGAATCGAAGTCAGCTCGGTGGCAATCTCGTTGAGCACCGTCAGCGTTTGCGCCTGACGCGAGACGCGCGCATAGAGACGCGCATTGACAATTGCCTGGGCGATGCGCGAGGCGGTCAGCGTCAACACGCGAAGGTGCTCGGGGCGGAAGTAATCGGCCTGCTCGCTCTCGATGTCCATTACGCCGATCAGCCGGTTTTTGGCGATCAGCGGCACCGCCAGCTCGGAGCGCACCTCGGGATTCACTTCCACGTAATTCTCCGAGGTGCTCACATCGTTCAGCAGCACCGGCTGGCGGGTCAGTGCCACCTGACCCACCACTCCCTGGCCCATGGGAACCGTCAGCCGCTCCACCTGCATGGTGTGGCCGATCTGATAGCGCACCCTCAACTCGCGCGTACGGTCGTTCAGCAGCAGAATGGCAAAGATGCGATAAGGAATAATCGCCGCCACCAGCTCCGAGGTGCGACGCAGCAGCGTCTCCAGGTCCAGCGTGGTGTTCAGCGCCTCGGCAAGATGCATCAAGTAGGCCACATCCGCCGCTTCCACGCGGATATTCGTCAAGTCAAGATGCGCGCAAGTCATTGCCGGGTCCGCCGGACGATAGTCGCCCTCGAACTCAGGTTCCGCCTGCGGTGATGGTGTGTCGTCTGACATATGCTGTAGAAGAAAATCATAGCGCATATAGGTTCCGGAGGGATGAACATGGCTTCAATACGCGGTGAATCAGCATCCATCATGCTACCCTTGTGATGAACGAACGGTTAGATTCCTTTCATCCAAGCGGCGGTTGCGCCGAGGTGAAACCGTGTGCTTGAGGCTGGCTTTATTCCATGTCGGATGTTTCCGTTGATCTTTTTGTGAAGCCGCGGATCGGCCTGATCGGCAGAGCTGCCTTCCCGCTCACGCTCGCGCTGGTTGCGGCCATGCTGCTGGCTCTGGTCCTTGCGATTCTCAGGATCAACAACGGCGTCTTCCTCTATACGATGGACGATCCATATATAGGCCTTGCCTTCAGCGATCAGATTCGTCACGGCAACTACGGCATGAATCCCGGAGTGTCGGCGGCACCTGATTCATCGATTCTCTATCCGCTGCTGATCGCGCCCGCCTCCGGCACCGCGCTGCACCCCATCCTGCCGTTGATTCTCAACACGCTGGCGCTCTTTGCGACGCTGGTGATTATCTGGCGATTCTTTCAACACCTGCGCTTGGCCGCCGACACCTTCGGAATGGTTTCCCAGGCCGCTGCTCTGCTGCTGCTGGCCGTATGCCTGAATATGATTGGGGTGGTCTTTACCGGCCTGGAACATAGCCTGCACATCATGACCGTCGCCGCCACCGTCTACGGAATGGCGTTGTTACTGGACAAAGGCAAGCTGCCGGCGTGGCTTCCGGCGGTCATCGTTCTGGCTCCGCTGTTGCGCTATGAGGGATTAGCTCTGAGCCTTGCGGCGCTGCTGGTGCTTGCCCTGCGTGGCCGCTGGCGCATCGCGTTGGGAAGCATTGCTCTCTTGGTTCTATTCGTCGGCGGCTTTTCTGCATTTCTTGTGCATCTGGGGCTGCCGCCGCTACCCAGCTCCGTTCTCACCAAGTCTGACGTTGCCGCCGATGGCGTCAACGGCGCGGGAGCAAGTTTCATTCATTCGTTTGTCCAAAATCTCTCCGACATGAAAGATCTCCCGATGGGCGCTCTGCTGCTCGTCATCGGCATGGCCGCCGCCGCGCGCTGCCTGCTGGAGCTGCCGACACGACCCCGGCGCTGGAGTTCGCAGGCTCTGATGGCGCTGCTTCTCACTTGCCTGATCGGCGCGCACGCTGCCGCCGGAAAATTCGGCTGGATGGATCGTTATGAAGACTATTGCATGGTCGGCACGGCGCTAATCGGGATTTATCTGCTGCAAAGCTCCATCCGCGACATACTCTCGAAAAAGAAGCTGCGCCTGATCGTCTGCTGCGCAACCGCCGTTACCCTGTACTTGTTTTGCGCGCCCTATGTACTTTCCACCTGGCAAGTTCCTCTGGCTGCCAACAACATCTACGAGCAGCAATACCAGATGCACCGCTTCGTCAACGATTTCTATCGCGCGCCGGTAGCGGTCAACGATCTCGGCCTGGTCTCATACCACAATCCCAACTTCGTTCTTGACCTGGGCGGCCTTGCCTCTGAAAAGGCGCGCATCCTCAGAGCCAACGACGACACCTGCGCCGAGCAGTACCATGCCTTCGTCGCCGAGAGCGGCGCGCATCTAGTCATCATCTACGACGAGTGGTTCGAGAACCAGATTCCCGCTGGTTGGATCAAGGTTGCCAGCATGGATCTGTCGCGGGAGCGCATCTCCTCCGCCGAGGCGGAGGTTCAGTTTTATACTACCGACAACTTGACGGCGAACACCTTGCAGCCGGAGCTTCAGGCCTTCCGCAAGAGCCTGCCGCCGCGGGTGAAGCTGACGATCTATGGCCGCGACGCTGAAGCAAACTGACCCCTGTTCACCTTCTTGACTCCGCTCCCAACTCCCGCAGAATCGTCAAGGAAGCCGAGGCTCCGATTCTGCCGCGCAGGCCGCGGCGTGGGTTGTAAAATGGGTACGCGTTCTCCGGAGGCTTCAAGGATGGTTTCTATCTTTCGCTCAAGCAGCAGTATTTTGCTTTTTGCCGTTATCGTTATCGGCGGCTCCATCCTCAACGCGCAACAGAGCCAGGTTGTTCTCAGTCGCGGCGGCAGCACCGTTGTTCTGGAGCCGTATGCGCCCAACATTCTGCGCGTGACCCTTAGCCTCCAGCGCGAGCCCGCGCTGGCCGCTCCAGGCTATGGCGTCATTGCCACGCCCGCCGCCGCCGGATGGAGCGCCAGCCAGAGCGCGCAGGCGGACGTATATCAATCGGCGCGCATCGTCGCCACCGTGGATCGCGACCTGCCCAGCACCAAGCCGCCCCTTCAAACTCAGATCGACATCGGCAAATACTTCAACGGCTCGGCTCCCGGCGCGCACATCACGTTGCGCACCCCCGACGGCAAGACGCTGCTGGAGATGACAAGCTGGATGCAATCCGAGCCGAACCAGAAGGACGGCACCGCCGACGTGGCGCGCGACCGCCGTCCCTCCGACGCACAGTTTTTCACCGTCGGCGCGACTTTTGTCTCGCCCGACGACGAGCACTACTACGGGCTGGGCCAGAACCACGAAGGCTTCCTCGACCATCGCGGCCACGCCGTGCGCTGCTGGAACGACTACCTGGCCACCGCAGCCCCCAGCTTCTGCGTGCCCTTTCTGGTGACCAACAAAGGCTACGGTCTGCTCTGGGACAACCCCTCCAAGACCACCATCGAACCCGGCTTCAACGAGCAGACCCGCTGGACCTCGCAGGTGGGCGACCGCGTCTCGTTCTTCGTGATTGCTGGAGCCAACGCGGACGAAATCTACGCCGGTTACAAGCTGCTCACCGGTCCCACGCATATGCTGCCCAAGGCTGCCTACGGCTACATCCAATGCAAGCAGCGCTACAGTAGCCAGAAGGAAGTGCTGGAGGTGGCGCAGGGCTACCGCGACCGCCATCTGCCCGCCGATGTGATGGTGGTGGACTGGTTCTATTACACGAAGATGGGGCAGCTCGACTTTAACCCCAAATTCTGGCCCGACCCGGCGGCGATGAACAAGCAACTGCACGCCATGGGCTTTGAGACCATGATCAGCGTTTGGCCGCGCTTTGTGCCGGAAGATCGCTATTATGCCGAACTGCTCAATAAGGGCTGGCTCATTCACAAAGCCGACGGCACGCCTATCGACGGGCTGCCCTACGACCGCGCCGGCTCGGATATCGACACCACCAACCCCGAAGCCGCCGCGTGGTACTGGAAGACCATTCACCAGAACATCATCAGCCAGGGCTTCGACTCGCTGTGGGCCGACGAGACCGAGCCTGACCTGCCTCCCAACGGCGCCTACCTGCGCATCGGACCCGGCACGCAGTTCTTCAACGTCTATCCGCTCTTCCACACCGCCGCGCTCTACGACGGCTTCCGCAAAGACGAGCCGGGACGGCGGGCGCTGATCCTCTCACGCGATGCCTTCACCGGCGCGCAGCGCAACGGAACCATCTTCTGGTCCTCGGACATCTATCCCACATGGGACACGCTCCGCCGTCAGATTCCCACCGGACTCGACTTCGCGGCCTCCGGAATCACCTATTGGTCCAACGACACCGGCGGCTGGCAGTATCTTCCCGATGAACATCATCCGGCCCGCAAGCCGCTGCTTGACCCCTCCGATGCGCGCGCCAACGTCGGCGGCTATGACGATTATCCGGAGCTGTACACGCGCTGGTTCCAGTACGCGGCGTTCTTGCCCATCTTCCGCGCGCACGGCAGCCGCAACGCCAACGAGGTCTGGTCCTACGGCAAAGAGGCCGAGCCGATTCTGGAGAAGTACCTGCGCCTGCGCTACCAGCTCATGCCTTACATCTATTCGCTCGGCTATCAGACCTGGCTGACCGGTGCGCCCTTCATGCGCGCCCTGCCGCTGGATTTCCCCAACGACCCCAAGGTTGCCGACCTGCGCGACGAGTATATGTTCGGCCCCGCATTTCTGGTTGCGCCGGTCACCGAGCAAGGCGCCACCAGCCGCCCAGTCTATCTGCCGGCCGGAACCGACTGGTACAACTATTGGACCAGCGAGCGGGTGAAGGGCGGCCAGACCATTACCGTCGCCGCGCCCATCGACACCCTTCCACTCTTTGTGCGCGCCGGTTCAATCATCCCTCTCGGCGCGCCCATCGAAAGCACCCATCAGGCGCAGGCGCTCGAAAAGATTCGCGTCTATCCCGGAGCCAACGCCGGCTTCACTCTCTTCACAGACGACGGCACCACCTACGCCTACGAAAAGGGCGCGGGGGCTGTCTTGCGCTTTCACTGGAATGACGCCGCCGGCAAGCTGACCCTTGAAGACGCGGAGAAGTGGGGCGGGCTGGAGAACGTGATTCAGGAGGTTGTCAGGCCGTAGGCTGCATCACTCTGGATGGTCGGAGGTCATCAGGCAGATGTCGGGCAGATTCCGGTAGCGCTCCGCGTAATCCATGCCGTAGCCGATGACGAAGAGGTTGGCGATGGAAAAGCCCACGTAATCCGCCTCGATCTGCTCCAGCCGCCGCGACGGCTTGTCGAGCAGCGCGGCGATGCGCAGCGTCTTGGGATGCTGGCGCAAAAAGAAATTGCGCAGGTATGAGAGCGTGAGGCCGGTGTCGAGAATATCCTCGACGATCAGCACGTTCTTGCCCTCAATCGGCTCATCCAGGTCCTTCAGCAGCTTGACCGCGCCCGAGGTCCGCTGGCCGTTGCCGTAGCTGGAGACGGCGACAAAGTCAAAGGTTGCATCCACCTCGACGGCCCGCGCCAGGTCCGACAAAAAGATCGCCGCGCCCTTCAGCACGCCCACCATTACCAGCTTCTCGCCATTCAGGTCACGGGTAATCTGCGCGCCCATCTCGGCCACGCGCTCAGCAATCTGCTGATGGGTATAGAGAATCTCAAGGTTCTGATGAAGGTGAGCAGCCATGCTCCTAGTATCGCCTGAAACCGTTGCGAACGGGCAACCCGTATGTGAAAATTCCCGACCTTTGGCTGCCGCGCATATCTTCCCGCCCGCGCATCTATACTAAAGAGGAGATGTATCCTTACCTCCACCTCTGGCACCACAATCAGTCCACCTTCGGCCTGATGATCTGGCTGGCCGCTGTTGTCGCCGCCATCGTAATGGACCGCAGCTTCCGTCGCGCCCGCCTGACCGCCGACGCCATGAGCATGGTGGCCGTGGCCGTGGTCGCAGGAATCCTTGGTGCCAAGCTCTGGCACGTCATCGACACCCCCGCCGAGTTCCGCGAGCTGGGCTGGCGCGTGCTCTGGGATACCGCCGGCTTTGCCTGGTACGGCGGCCTCCTCTTCGGCATCTCCGCGCTGCTCTTTCAGGGCTGGTGGGCCAAGATTGGCGCTCTGCGCACGCTGGATCTGGCCGCTCCCGCCGCCGCCATCGGCTACGGCATCGGTCGCATCGGCTGCTTCCTCTCCGGCGACGGCTGCTACGGCATCGCGATCCAGCCGGTGCATCTGCTCTCCTTCACCTTTCGCCCCTGGGGCATGAGCTTTCCCAACGGTCTCGACCCGGTCTTCGTCCCCGTCTATCCCACGCCGCTCTATGAACTGGCCACCGGCCTGCTCATCGGCGGCTGGCTCTGGTCGAGGCTTGGCAAATTGCACCGCTCCGGCACCATCGTCGGCCAATACCTGCTGCTCACCGGCATTGCCCGCTTTCTTGTCGAGTTTGTTCGTCGCAATCCCAAGGTGCTCTGGGGCCTCTCGAATGCGCAACTAGCCAGCATTGGCTCCGTCCTCGCCGGTGTCGTGCTGATCTCCTGGGCCGCCTCGCGAAGGCCCGTCTCGACAAATGAAGCTGCTGCCCCCGTCGTGAAGACCGCTTAGGGCTTTCGTTCACAGCCAGGGATTGATCAACGGGACTCCGCAGTACTCAAAATCGGGAATGTTCCGAGTGACCAGAGTGGCACCATTTACCAGAGCCGTTGCAACGATCAGAGCGTCCATTTCGTCGATAGGTCTGCCGAGTGCTTTTCTGATTTTCAGGATGGCTCCATATGCCCTTGCGGCAACCTGATCGAAATTGCAAATGCGGCTTCCAAAGAGCGACGAGAACATGAACTCAGCTTTTTCTCGAAGCTGATCCTGGCGCTTCCCGGCGGTCATTAGGTCCAATCCTGAAAGCACCTCGGCGACGACAATCGAGCAGGTATAAAGACTATCCGGCTCTTGTGAATCAATCCAAGCTATAACCGCCGCATCGGGCCGGAACTGCATGAGTTCGGAAAAGACATTGGTGTCGAGCAGGATCATCATTCGAAGGTGGGAACGCGGCGATGTGATTTACGGTGCTGCGGAATCTGAAAGTCGATTCCGCCCATGGGCGCAAAGAGATTGTGGATTGCAGTTCCCAGATTCTCTTCCGGCACTTCAACGGTCTTTGCGCTCTCCGAAGAAAGTTCAGGGAGTCCAGATACCATCTCCCGCAACTCCGCCTCCATCGAGCGTCCATTGAGCGCCGCGCGCACCTGCAGCCTGCGCTTGGCCGCTTCGTCGACATTGCGAATGGTAATTGTCGCCATGAGTAGAGAGTAGCGTAATGCTGCTAGCATTGCAAGCAATGACAGCAATGCTGTCATTGTCTCGTTTCGCTACAGTCGCTTAAGAAACGCCTGCGCCTCGGCCAGTTGCGGAAAGAGCCGCTCCTCGGCCTTGAACTCGCGCGAGTGCACGCAGCGGCGCAACCCGCGCAGCTTCACCGGGTGTTTCAGGTGCAGCATCTCATGGTAGAGCAGGTACTCAATGGCGTAGCGCGGGCTCGATGGCCGGTCGAAGATGCGGCTCACCACGATGGTGTTGTGCGCGGCGTCGTAGTGGCCCAGCGCGCGCTTGGCCACGCTCTCGCTCCAGGTCAGCTCGGGTCGGCCCAGCATCCCGCCAAAGAAGCGCGCATTCAGTGAGTCGAAGACCTCCTCGAGATGGTAGAAGCGCCCCTCGGGTCCGAAGAAGCGCTTGTTGCCGCGCGCCCCGCGTATCAGCTCCGTCTGCCGGGTGACGGCGGCGCTATAGACAAAGCGTTTGTAGCGCAGCTCCTGCGCGGGATCGAGCCTTTTTTTGTCGTAGAGCTTGGCCAGCAGAATATGCGCGATGGCGCGGATCACCGACTCCGGCGCGCCTTCCAAAAGGTCGGACAAACTCACCTGAATCTGCCCTTCGCGCAGCCGGATGCGCGTATTCAGAGAAGTAAACCGCCGGAAACGGAGCACCATGGGCGGCATCGGCGCCCTGGGGCGCAACGCCCGGTACTCCTCCTGAAAGATGGGAACAAAATCAGCAGCCACTCTCTACAGCTTACAAGGTTCTAGTCCTTAGTCCCTGTTCTACTCACTTCTTCTCCAGCAACAGCAGCCGCTGCTTTGCCTGCCACTCTTCATCGGGATACTTCCCCGCCGCAGCTTCTAAAAAGTGATGATAGTAAGCCGCAGCCTGCGCATTTTGATGCAACTTGTCGTAAGCCGTTGCCCACAGAAAATACGTGGACGGCAGCTCCGGACGATACTGGGAACGCACGGTCAGAGCATGAATCGTGATCTCCGGCTGATTGGTGCGCGAGGCCGCAAAGGCCAGCCCGCTCCAGGCATCGGGGTTTTTGGGATCAAGGCGCGTGGCCTTGTCAAAGGCCGCAAAGGCCTCGGCAAACTTGAGCTGGTGCGTCAGACACTGCCCATGCGCCACCAGCATCGCCGGATCGTTGGGGCTGGTTGCCAGCAGCGCCACATACAGCTTGTCCGCGCCAACCTCGTCTCCGGCGTCGTCCAGAACCGCAGCCAGCATCCGCGTAATTGCTTCGGACTTGGGGTTCTCCTGATGCAGCTTTTGAAAGAGCGGCAGCGCCTCGGCCTTGTCCTGCGCCGCCAGCACGGTGGCCAGTTGCGCGGTCAGCGCGGTGTCGTCCGGCGAGGTTTGCAGCGCCGCACGCAGCAGCGTCTCCGCCTCCGGATATTGCTTGCGCTTGATCAGCACGTAGGCCAATCCGGCGTTGGCCTCGGCGGAGTTCGCATCCTTGGCCAGAACGCGGCGGAATGCTGTTTCGGCATCATCGAGCTGTCCTGTTTGAACAGCAAGTTCCCCTGCTAAAAGCGTGTCGGCAGGCGTCTCCGGCGAGAGCTTTAGAGCTTCCAGTAGCTCCTCTGAAGCCTTGGCGGGATCGCTCGGGTGGTCGATCTTCGCCAGAGCGCGCCATGCCTGCGACTTGGCAGCGGCACCGGCCTCGCCGGGATCAAGCTGCACTGCCGCCGCCAGCTCCCTCCGCGCCTCGTCCAGCTTGGCCAGCCGTGCCAGCAGCAGCCCCAGCTCCACATGCGCCTCAAACGAGCGCGGATTCGCCTCCACCGCCCGCCGATAGAGCTTTGCCGCATCCTCCAGGCGATTCTGCTGATCGGCCACGTAGCCCGCGTCAAACAGCGCCCGCGCATCCGCCGGATGAGCCGCCAGCCAGGGACTCAGCTTGGCCTCCGCCGCCTTCCAGTCAGAGCTGACAATCGACGCCTCCGCTGCCGCCACCTCGGCGGAGAGTTCCTGGGCCTCCGCCACCGGCGCCTGCGGCTGCGCGCTTTGTCCCAAGGCGGCAAGTGAAAGGGATAGCAGAAAAAGAAATGCTAATCGATGCACGGAATACCTCTCTCCATAGTTTACCGGCGGAGCTATGCCGGAGCTCTGACGGTTGGACGCGCTTGGCCCAGGGAGGGTACCATTGCTGACGAATAGGAGGTTTTTATGGATCGTCGCGAATTTTCCACCCTGCTGCCGATGCTCTTTGCGGCGTCGGCTCTGACGGCCACGGCCGAGGCTCAAGCGCCCGTTTCGCCCGCCGCTCCGGCCTCGCTCGCCAAGCTGCTCTCCGGCCAGTACCTTCCGCATGAGCCGCGCAACCCGCAGTCGCCGCGCGTCTCGCGCAGCTTCCTCCAAGGCCTGTTGCCAGACAACATCCGCCTGGAGTCGCACGTCACTGTGCTGGCTCCCGGCGCGCCCGCCGAGCCGGTCGAGCATCACAAGCACACCGAGATGTGGTTCGTCCGCGAAGGCACGGTTACGCTGATGACCGCAGGCGTCACCCGCACGCTCAAGGCCGGCGAAATGGGCCTCTGCATCGCCGGCGACGACCACTATATCACCAACGCCAGCAAAACCGAGTCGGCCTCCTACTTCGTCGTCTCCGTCGGCCCGCCGGAGTAACCAGCGCTTTCGTTCCTGTCATTAAAAAGCGCCTCGGAAGGAGAGCATCCATCCGAGGCGCGTGTTGTGATGCCGCTGTTGTCGTTTTGCTTAGAAGTGGTATACCGCTCCGGTGGAGAAACGGAATCCGTCTGAAACGAAGTAGATACCAGGATCGATGTTGTTCGGGGCGGGGGCATTGGAGATTGGTCCGGGCCTCGAAACGGCGAATACCTCAATGCTGTTGAAGGAGACCCGCTGGAGGAAATACTCCATCTGCACCGGACGAAGCGAAAAATGCTTGTTCAGCCTCACATCGACGCCGCCGCCGGAGACCATGGTGAAGGAATGAAACGAAGGAGAGCAGTCTGTCGTGCAGCCGCTGCCGGCGCCCGCTGAAAATGAAAAACGTGTCACGCCAAAGAGTTGATCGCCAAAGAGGCTGACCTTGTCTTTCTTGAAGCCAATGCGACCGGTGGGTCCAAACAGGTAGCCCTGGGTATTGATGGTGACGTTGTCCACATCGTGATGGTAGCCGGCAAATTCGCCCGTCGCGCCGATGTGCTTGTTGAAGTTGTATGTCGCCGCAGCCTGTGCGCCATTGAGGATCATGGGAAACACGCCGGGTTCATTGGCAACACTGGCCCTCGAAAAAGAGTAGCCGCCAAAAACATCCCACTTCTGCTGTGCCTGTGAAACCGTTACACAAAAGGTCAGTACGAAAACAATGCCGAACAACTTACGCATTAAATGCCTCCTTGGAATTTTCACGAGCGTCCGTGATGGGTCTCAATGTGAATGGCCAAAACAGACCATACATATTTTACACAAGAAGCGCTTGCCGCACCTGGCGCGAGCAGATCCAGCATCGCCAACAGCTCAGAAATGGTAGACAGCGCCGGTGGAGAAGATTAATCCCTCCGAGATGACGTAGAGGTTTGTAGCTGGATCTTGACCGTACGATACCGGTCCGCGCCGCGTAGCCATCAGAGCCTCAATACTGTCGACGGAGACCCGCTGGAGAAAGTACTCCATCTGCACCGGGCGAAGTGAAAAATGCCTGTTCAGCTTCACATCGACGCCCCCTCCAGAAACCATGGTAAACGCCTTCAACGAAGGGGAACAGTCTGACACGCAACTGTTGCCGGCGTCCGCCGTGAACGAAAAATGACTCACGCCAAAAAGCTGATCGCCGAAGAGGCTGATCGTCTCGTTTTTCAAGCCAAGGCGCCCTGTGGGTCCAAACAGGTAGCCCTGGATGTTGGTGGTGACTTGGTCCACATCATGACGGTAGGCGACAAATTCACCCGTCGCGCCGAAATGCTTGTTGACGTTGTATGTCGCCGCAACTTGTGCGCCATTCAGGGTCATGGGAAAAGGTGCCTCATTGATCAAATAGTCTCTCGATAATGAGTAGCCGCCGAAGACATCCCACTTTTGCTGTGCCGATGAAACCGCTATACAAAAGGTCAATACAAAAAACATCACAATCCACTTACGCATACAACAGCCTCCTCTGATTTTGAAATGCAGTTGCTCTGGACCCCGCCTTGCATGGCCACACCACAACCCTCCCTTATTCATGATATGTGAGTGGCTCATTGTTATTTCATCGTCCCAGTAACAATTTTTCGTCTTAGAAAATACAAATTGCGCGCTCGTTGTTTCCCACCGAAGCGCTCATTCCCAATTCCGCACCATCGGGATTACCGCCGGGTTCTATAATGAAGAATGGCCGTCTGTTCCCTGAGCCTCACAGTGAGGCCAGTAACGCAGTCGGCGCAACGTTTCCCTCGGTGCCTGCCTTGAATGACGCCATCATCATCCGCGGCGCGCGGACCCACAACCTGAAGAACATCTCCTGCGAGATTCCCCACGGCAAGCTGACGGTCATCAGCGGCGTCTCCGGCTCGGGCAAGAGTTCGCTCGCCTTTGACACCATCTACGCCGAGGGTCAGCGCCGCTACGTCGAATCGCTCTCCGCCTACGCGCGGCAATTCCTCGAGCGCATCGAGAAGCCCGATGTGGAGCTGATCGACGGCCTCGCGCCGGCCATCGCCATCAAGCAGAAAAACTCTACGCGCAATCCCCGCTCCACCGTCGCCACCGCCACCGAGGTCTACGACTACCTGCGACTGCTCTACGCCCGCTGCGGCACCGTACACTGCGTCCACTGCGACGGACTGGTCAAGCGCGACTCCATCGACGAGATCGCCGCAGCGGTTCTCGCGCTGGGCGAAGGCACGCGCCTCAACGCGCTCTTTCCCGTGCGCCACGTCGAGCCTGCGCCTGTCCCTGAGGCCAAGCCCGCGCGCCGCCTTATGAAATCTGCCGCCAAAGCCGCAAGCAAGCCCGCCGCCGAATCTCCACTCACCGAGGCCCTCAAAGCTCGCCTCGTCGAACTGCGCGCGGCAGGCTTCAATCGCCTCTATCAGCAAGGCAACATCTGCGAGTTCTCCACTCCCGAGTCGCTGCTCGATCTTGACTTCACGCTGCCCGTCTTTGTCCTTCTGGATCGCATCGTCGTCAGCGACGGCAACCGCGCACGTATCGTAGATGCCGTTGAGATCGCCTTCCGCGAGGCCGGCGAGGTCACCTTCGAGGAATTGCCTCGTGACGAAACCGCCGACCGCCCGCGCCATCGCTTCTCCGCTGCATACGAATGCAAAAGCTGCCATTGCCCCGGACGCGAACCCGAGCCGCGCCTCTTCAGCTTCAACAATCCCTATGGCGCTTGCCCTCGCTGCCAGGGCTTCGGCAACACCATGGACTTCGACCTCAACCTCATCATTCAAGACAAAGGTCTTTCGCTCGCCGACGGTGCCATCGATCCCTGGAACCGTCCCAAATATCGCCCATGGTTCACAGAATTCCGCAAGCACGCCGCCGAGCTGGGTGTGCGCCTCGACGTGCCCTGGCGCGAGCTGCCCGAGGCCCAGCGCGAAATCGTTCTGCGCGGCAAGGGAACCTTCGTCGGCGTCTACGGCTTCTTCACGCAGATGGAGCGCAAGAAATACAAGCTCCACGTGCGCGTCATGCTCAGTAAATATCGCGGCTACGCCGAATGCCCCGATTGCCGCGGCCAGCGACTGCGCGCCGAAGCCCGCAGCGTCCGCATCAATGGTCTCAGCATCTGCCAGTCCACCGCGCTCACCATCGCGCAGGCCAAGGCATTCTTCCATGCGCTCACGCTCTCGCCCATGCACGAGGAGATCGCCGGACCCATCCTTCACGAGGTTCGCCAGCGCCTTAGCTTTCTTGACGCCGTCGGCCTGGAATACCTCTCCCTCGATCGCCTCGCATCATCGCTCTCCGGCGGCGAGGCGCAGCGCATACAGCTTGCCACCTCGCTCGGCTCGCAGTTGGTCGGAGCGCTCTACGTCCTCGACGAACCCTCCATCGGCCTCCACTCTCGCGACACCGCGCGCCTCATCCACATCTTGAAAGACCTGCGCGACCTCGGCAACACCATCATCGTCGTCGAGCACGACGCCGACATCCTGCGCGCTGCCGACCACCTCCTCGACCTCGGTCCCGGCGCCGGCGAGCTGGGCGGACATCTCCTCGCCGAAGGCCTGCTCGCCGAGATTGAAGCCAATCCCAACTCCCTCACCGGCCGCTATCTCTCCGGCCAGCTCTCCATCCCCATCCCCACGCGTCGCCGCCTGCCGGGAAAAGAGCGCCTCGTCCTGCGCGGTGCCACCGCAAATAACCTTCACAACCTCAACGTAGAAATTCCCCTCGGAATGTTGGTCGCCATCACCGGCGTCTCCGGCTCCGGCAAATCCACGCTCGTCCATCAGGTGCTCTATCGCGCCGTCGCCCGCGCGCTCGGCCAATCAGAAGGTGCCGATCCCTCCAGCGTCTACAAATCCCTCACCGGCGTCGAGCGCATCAATGATGTCGTCCTCGTCGATCAAACCCCCATCGGTCGCACTCCGCGCTCCAACCCCATCACTTACATCAAAGGCTTCGATATGGTGCGCGAGCTATTTTCGCAGCAGCCAGAAGCCAAACGCCTCTCGCTCACTCCCGGCCACTTCTCCTTCAATGTTCCCGGTGGCCGCTGCAACACCTGCGAGGGCGACGGCACCGTCACTGTAGAAATGCAATTCCTCGCCGACGTCGAACTGCCCTGCGAGGAGTGCAACGGCACCCGCTATCAGGCCAAAATTCTCAACGTCGATTACAAAGGCAAAAACATCCACGATGTGTTGCAGATGACCGTGAAAGAAGCGCTGCGCTTCTTTGCAGGCCAAGCGCGCCTGCTCGAGAAGCTCGCCGTCCTCGACGAGATCGGCCTCGGCTACCTGCGCCTCGGCCAATCGGCCACCACGCTCTCCGGCGGCGAGGCGCAGCGCGTCAAGCTCGCCGCGCATCTCTCCCAGGTGCGCGCCGCCAACGCCGTAGCCAAGCCCTCGCAGGCCAGCCGCGTCCTCTACATCCTCGACGAGCCCACCACCGGACTCCACTTCGACGACGTCTCCAAGCTCCTCACCGCCTTCCGCAAACTTATCGACGGCGGCGGCTCGCTCATCGTCATCGAACACAATCTCGACGTCATCAAGTCCGCCGACTGGGTCATCGATCTCGGCCCCGAGGGCGGAGAGGCCGGCGGACGCATCATCGCCGAAGGAACCCCTGAGGAGATCGCCGCCAATCTCCACTCCCACACCGGAAAGTGGCTGGCACACGTGCTGTAAGTCGCGGATTCATGGCATCGCAAAATTGTATTTTGCAGATTATTACCCCACACCGGCGCACAATCAATCCATGACTTCACACTGCCCCACAACCCCCTGCCAGCGAGTAGCTGGCGACCGGCCCCACCGCAGGCGGCTATTCCCTATTCCCTATTCCCTGCCCCCTGCTCCTTGCCGCAGAATGCCCCCCTCCCCCCCCCTATTAGCTGTGAAACTGTGATGCGAATGAATCCCCCCCGGGGTCCAATTCGCCTCACCTTCGCCTCATTTTTTGCGCATAATTATCTGTGAAGCGAGATGACTTTTCTAACCATACAAATATCAACAACCTACCGACACCTTCCTCGCACCGCGTCAAATCATTTTTTGTCAAACTGCGAACTGCGACAGGCCCAAAGGGAAATCACGATCCTCAACCGGCAAAGCGTACAATCAATTTGCCCGGAGGTCTCCATGCAGCGGCGCGAATTTCTCTCAGCTTCTCTTGCCACATCAGCTTTGGCGCTTGCGCTCGAAGCTACCGCGCAGCCCGCCGCCAACACGCGCGAGTATTACCAGATGCGCCGCTACCAGATGCGCACTGGTCCGCAGACCAGCATCACCCAGAGCTACTTCGCAGACGCGCTAATCCCAGCGCTCTCCCGCCTTGGTCTCGGCCCCATCGGCGCATTTGAGGCGGTCATCGGCTCGGAAGCTCCGGCCTACTATCTGCTGATCCCTGCCAACTCCGCTGAAACTCTCGCGCAGTTGCATCTGCGTCTGGCCAATGATGCCGCATTCCTCAAAGCCGCGGAAGCCTTCTGGAATGCGCCTGCCTCCGCGCCGGCCTTTGATCGCATTGAAACCTCTTTATTACAGGCATTTTCCGGCTGGCCGCGTCTCACGCCGCCTCCGGCCTCTGCCACCAAAGGAAAACGCATCTTCCAGATGCGCACCTACGAAAGCCCCAGCGAGCAAGCCCACATCCGCAAGGTGGAGATGTTCAACAATGGCGAGTACGAGTGCTTCAAGGCTGCGGGCTTTCATCCCGTCTTCTTCGGCGACACGCTGATCGGCTCGCGTATGCCATGCCTGACGTATATGCTGAGCTTAACCAGCTTCGATGAGTACAACGCGCACTGGGACGCCTTCCGCAACCATCCCGACTGGAAGAAGCTCTCCGCCAACCCGCGCTACAGCTACGAACCCATCGTCAGCAATATCACCAATCTGCTCCTCAGCCCTCTTGCCGCATCGCAGCTTTGACGTATTTGTCTGTGTCACAGCATCTGAAATAGCATCTGCCGGAACGGTCGCCGTCAAACCGTCTGCAATCGACGCAGCACAATCACAATTCCCAAGGCCGTCAGCACGCACACCAGCCCGAAGAAAAAAACGCTGGAGTATCCATAGCCGCCGATCACCGCGCCGGCAACGGGTCCGGTGAGAAAGAATGAGACATCGGAGAAGGCGGTATAGACGCCCAGAGCGGTGCCGCGATTGTGCTCCGGCACACGCTTGACGGCCTCCACGCCGATGGCGGGAAAGACCAGCGAGAAGCCGAAGCCGGCCAGCGCCGCCGCGCTCAACGCCATCCACGGCGAGCTGGCTAGCCACAGCACCAGCATTCCCAGCGACTCAACCGAGAGGCAAACAATGGCAACGGGGTATCCGCCAAAGCGATTGATGGTCTGGATGAAGAGCAGCCGCGCCACAATGAACGCCACGCCGAAGGCTGTCAGGCAGAGCGCCGCGCCGGTCCAGTTGCGGCTGGCGTAGAACAGCGTAATAAATGTGGCCAGCACGCTGAAGCCCACGCCGCCTAGCGCCAGTCCAAAGCCGTGCGGCGCCACGCGGAAGATCACGTCGCGGAAGGGCATATGCTCGCCATGGGTGACCGGGACCGCGCCCTTGCGGCTGGCCAGCGCAAGGCTGAAGGCACCGATCAGCATGGTCAGCAGCCCGATGGCAGCCAGACCCAATCGCGGCTTCCCGCAGATCGTCTCCAGCGCCACGCCCAGCGGCGCGCCCAGCGCCATGGCGCCAAAGGTGCTGATGCCGTTGTAGGAGATCACCTTGGCGGTGTGCTCGGGACCGGCGGTGGTGATGCCCCACAACGTCGAGCCGGTCGAGCCGAGGCTCTCGCCGATGCCCAGCATCAGACGGCTGAGCATCAGCACGGTCAGGCTGAGCCACGGTATGGTGTACAGCGCGGCAGCGGCAATGAGCACCACGCCGCTCAACGAGCAGGCAGCCATGCCCCAGAGCACTGAAACCTTGGCACCGGCGCGGTCGCTGATGCGCCCCGCCCAGGGACGGCTGGCCAGCGTGGCAATGTACTGGATGCTGATGACCAGCCCCGCCAGCGTCGCGCTGTAGCCCATGCGCAGATGCACGTACGGCGGCAGCACCGCCAGCGGCAGCCCGATGGAGAGATAGACGATGAAGGTGAAGTAGACAAAGCCGAGAATCTGCCGCGTGCTGCCGTTCGAGGCAGTGGGCGGCAGTGATAGTGCTTCGACTGTGTCAGAGGATGGCATGAGGTGAGAGTCAACCCGTGAAGATGAGTCTTATCTCCAGTATAAAGGAGTCCGTGTGCGCGAGGAATCGTCAAGTCTTAAACTGAATCCATGGCGTCCACCTTTCACGTGGAGAACTTCGGCTGCCGTGCCGCGCGCGCCGATGGCGAAGCGGTCAGCGACCAGTTGCGCGCTGCGGGGTTCTGCGAGGGCGAGTCCGCCGCCTCCGATGTGGTGATCGTCAACGCCTGTAGCGTGACAGCGGAGGCCGACCGGTCGGCGCGCGCCTTCATCCGTCGCGCCCACCGGCTAAACCCGGCGGCAAAGATCGTCGTCACCGGCTGCTATGCGCAGCGCGCGCCGCGGGAGCTGGCGAAGCTGCAAGGCGTCTCTGCCGTGGTGGGCAACAGCCACAAGGCGCTGGCCGCGGAGATTGTTGCAGGGCTGGTTGGGGGCGCGGAGTTAGATGCTTTGTCAGGGCACGGCTTCACAGGCTGCGGAATAACTCCTCACGGTCAGCAAGAAGCGTCAGGGCACGGCTTCAGCCGTGCCGATGAGGCTCTCAACAAGGATGGGGCTTTAGCCCCGGAGGGGATGTTGATCGGCGTTGCCTCGCTGCTTGCGGGCGGAGCCGCTCCCATATTTGCCGACGATCGCTTTGCCCATTCTTTTATCGAGGCCGCGCAGGTCGTCCCCGGCGCGCAGACCCGTCCCAACCTCAAAATCCAGGAAGGCTGCGGAAATCGCTGCACCTTCTGCGTCATTCCGCAGACGCGCGGCTCCTCCCAAAGCCTGCCCGCCGAGATCGTCCTCAGCCAGGTGGAGGGCTTTGTCGCCGCCGGGGGAAGGGAACTGGTGCTCTCCGGAATCAATCTCGGCCGCTGGGGACGGGATTTGCCGAATGCCGGCAGACCGACGCTGGCAGGGTTGCTGCAACAAATCTTTGCGCAAACGGCGCTTGCCCGCCTGCGCCTCAGCTCCATCGAGCCAATGGATTGGGACGCCGAGTTGATCGCGTTGCTGGCGGAGTTCGGCGGCTCACGACTGGCGCGGCACGCGCATCTGCCGCTCCAGTCCGGCTCCGACGCGGTGCTGCGCCGGATGCATCGGCGCTACCGGCCTTGGCATTACGCGGAGAAGGTTGCGGCGCTCCAGCAGGCTGCCGGACCGGAGCTGACCCTCGGCGCGGACGTGATGGTGGGCTTTCCCGGCGAGACCGACGCAGAGTTCAATCAGACCGTCAAGCTGCTGCAAGCCCTGCCCTTCGGCTATCTGCATCTCTTTCCCTTTTCGCCGCGACCGGCGACACCGGCCTGGGCGTTGCACGACGCGCACCCCGTTCCTTCCGAGGTAGTCGCCGCGCGTATGGCTGTCTTGCGTGCACTTGCTGCGGAAAAAACTCAGACGCACCGCAGCCGCTTTGTAGGCCGCGATCTCGACGCAATCACGCTGCGCACGCCGCTGGAGGTCAACGCTCTAGGCCGGACCGCCGCGCTGACGGAGAATTTCTTGCCTGTGGAGTTCGTCGGGCGTCTGGAGGCCAACCAACTGCTCCGTTTGCGCGTGACGGGAGTGAAGGACGACGGAACGCTCGATGCCTCTTTGGTCGGGCCGCACTCCGCTCAATAATTTGCGACGGCAATGTCCGTCAGAGCAAAATCGGTTCCCTTGAAGAGCAGTTCCTCGCCGGTCTCTTTCGCCAGCGCATAGGCCATGCAATCGCCAAAATTGAGCTTGGCGGCGTGGAAGCCCCTCCCGTAGCGTTCAAATGCAAATCGGGCCATACGCGCATGTGACTCGGTAAAATCTACAAATACAATCTCGGACCGAAGGATCAGAAGGTCCAGCGCGCGCACTCCGTCCGCGCCTCTGCGCGCCATCATGACCATCGCTGCCTCAAGATAGGTTGCCGACGATAGTTTGCAATCTGCTGCACTGAGAATAGCTACGTCGAAGAGATGCCCCTCCGGCTCTTCGAGGAGAATTGCGATCAACGCTGAGGTATCCACAATCATGCTGGAATACCATTCTTGTCGTAACCGAGAATCTCATCTTCACTGCGTGTATCCAGAACAGGCAAGGAGGCGCAGTGGTGGCTGATCGCCCGTATCTCCTCCAGTAGCGCGAGCTTGTTCAGTCTCTTGCGCTGCAAGCGATCGAATCGTTCACTCAGTGCAAGATGGACGGCAACTGTGATCGTCTCGCCCGTTGCGGCGGCAAGCCGCCGGGCCAGTTGATCGGTCTCGGGGTCTTTAATGCTCAGCGGCATGGTACCTGTCCTCCTATTTGTCTACCTATATAGACGATAGCACGAATTCACTCGAAAAAATAGCAGGCTCTATTCCCGGCTCGCCGCAATCAACAATCCCTCATAAACCCTTTGTTCACTCCGGCCAAGCCAATGCTATACTCAGGGTGCGTTCCTGTCCGCGCGGCAACTCCGGCTACCGCCGGAAAGCGGGCCTCGACGACTTTTGGAGGAGTACCATCGCACTCGATAAACGTTCGGCCAAGTCCTTTATTCGCATCAACGACAAGATTCGTGCGCGCGAGATTCGCGTCATCGACGAAAACAGCGAACAGCTCGGAATCCTTCCGCCCTTTGAAGCGCTGAGAATTGCCCGCGAGCGCGGCCTCGACCTGGTGGAGGTTTCCCCCAACGCCGTCCCCCCCGTCTGCCGCATTCAGGACTACGGCCGCTTCCTCTACGAGAAGGAAAAAAGCGACCGCGCCGCCAAGAAAAAGCAGAAGGTCATCGTCGTGAAGGAGTGCAAGTTTTCCGTCACCGTCGACGATCACGACTACCAGACCAAGAAGAACCAGGCCATTCGCTTCCTTCTCGATGGCGACAAGGTCAAGGCCAGCCTGCGCTTCCGCGGTCGCCAGATGGCCCATCGCGAACTGGGTTACGCTATCATCAACCGCCTCATTCAGGATATTGGCGAGGCCGGCGTAGTCGAGTTCATGCCGCGCATGGAAGGCACCATCCTGCACGCCATCATCGCCCCGGCCAAAAAGCAGGACGCCCCCAAACCCAAGCTTCCCGTGCCGCCCGCCCAAGCCGTTGTGCCGCGTTTGCCAGCTCCTCCGGCGCAGTAAACTCCACCTGTTGCGGCATCAATTCTCTGGGTTCCTAGGCCTGTCGAATTCCGATGCTCGCGGGTGTCTCTATCTGCAAAAGAGAAAACATATTTTTTTTGCATTAGAGAATATGTCGCAAATTTTGCGGTATGGCATATCTGCGATTGCAAGGAAAGCTGCGTCCATGCTTCCGTAGCCTACAGCAGGGAGCAAACCTGTCCTCACCGCGCAGCAGGCTCAAGAGGCGCTGAACTACGTTTTGCAATGGAACCGTAGATGCACTCCGATCGCTGCCGCGACACAGTGGACGGCCCAATAGTTTGGACAAATTTGAACCCCCTCACCGACTGCCTTACTGCTTTGTTGGGAGATCGTCGCGATAGGGCTGCCTGGTTTTATACATATCGATTCGCTTACCGAGATCATCGGCCAGGGAGGAATTATTTTGCGCTCTCGCCAGTCGCAGCGCGCGCCGCGCGGTTTCCACCGCCTCGGCAAACCTGCCGTTTTCGGCATATGCCATGCCTAAAGTGTCGAGAATCGCGGGGTCCTCGCCCTTCGATAACTCGACGGCTCGTTCGGCCAGCTTTACCGCCTCGACACCGTTGCGATCGGAAGCCACTGGACTGGCGGAGAGGGCCTGCGCCGTCTGGGTGAGAGCGATCACGTAATTGGGATTCAACTTGAGCGCCTTGCGCCACTCTGCAAGCGCCTCCTGCACCTTGCCCTGGCCGTAGTAAATTGTTGTGCCCAGATAGGTATGCGCCACCACCGAGCGGGGATCGCTGTTCACGGCGCTGCTGAACTCGCTTGCCGCCAGATCCAAGCGGTTGACGACAAGCAGGGCGGTGCCCAGGTTGACGTGCGCATCGGCGTAATCGGGTTTGATGCTGATGGCGCGCTGAAAGTGCTTGACGGCCTCTTCGAGCTGGCTGGACTGCGCTAGCGCCTGCCCAAGATTATTGTGCAATTCGGCGTAGTCTGGATTGATCTCCAGGCCTTTCTCGTATTCGTGAATCGCATCGTCGACGTGACCCGAGGCGAAGAGCGCCATGCCGAGATTGTTGTGAATCAAATAATACTGCGGATTGATTTCCAGGCCTTTTCGATAATGGGGAATCGCCTCTTCGAATCGTCCGACCCTGGCCAGCGCGGCGCCCGCGTTGTTCTGGATCGTTGCATCGTTGGGTTCTTCCTTGATCAGCTCCTCCCATTCGGCGATTGCGGCGGCGTTCTTGCCGCTCTCGCCGTCAAATGCAGCTTGATCGAATCTGCGGTAAATATCCACGGCCGGCGTACTGATCTTGAGCATTCCATTAGGCGGGATATTGACGAACTCTGGCAGATTCACGGCGCGATTTGCGGCGGTCGAGTTATCGATGAGAATTGCCGGACTGTCATTGCCGTCTTCGTCGATGTGGGTCAGATACATCTGCGTGTAGAAGGAGCGCGCCTTGGAGGAGAAGACCAGCCAGCGCCCGTTGGGAGAGAAGCTGTGCCAGGAGTTCATGCGCGAGGTATTGGCATGCAGACGACGCGCCACACCACCCTCGGTGGGAACAATGTACAGCTCGCTGTCCGGCCGCATCAACTGGCCATTCTTGTTTTTTACAAAAATAATCCAACGCCCATCCGGCGATACTTTCGGAAAGTTGTTGCTCATGCCGTTGTTGGACGCGCCCACGATCGGCTCAGGCTTGCCGCCCTTGCCATCGTTGAAGGGAATGCGATAGAGATCGTATTGCACTTGTGTCTCTGCGGGATCGTTGGCGTATGCGGCCATCTTGCCGCTAGCCGGATATGGCACTTTGGCCTCGGCACGGGCAAAGACCAGATATTTTCCGTCGGGACTCCAGACCGCATCGGTCTGAACATATCTTGGATCGTCGGCGCCCGGCAGCAGGTGGCGCTCTTTGCTGGCGCGGCTATACCATGCCAGCACTCCACGCGTGGGATAGAAGACCTGCAGAAAACGGTAATCTTTGAAGTTGGCCACGTAGTAGTTGTTCGTCGCAATGTGATCGGCACTGCTGACGGTATTGACTACAAATTGACCGTCGGGCGAAACCTGCGACATGAAGGCGACCCGATTCAACTTATATTGCAGATCATGCGAGGGATTCCACGAGACCATATCCTGATTGCGAATCACAATCTCCGGCTTGATTGGCACCAGCGCATAGAGTCCTTTGTCATTGTACGGGCCATCCATATCCATGCCCATGGTCTTGCCGTCGCGCGAAAAGGAGTGGCAGTTGGCGCAAGTGTAGATATTCTGCAGCACTACGCGGCTGGAGGACTGCGAAACGTCGCGCAGACGCCACTTGATCAGCGGAATGGCGGAGGAATCGAGCGGCTTGATGACGCCTTTCTCGGTCTCCGAGGGCATCAGCGGCACATCGCGATAGAAGATGGGCGCGCCCAACGGATCCTTCGAGGTTGTGATCGTTACCTGCCCCAGCGAAACCGCATCGATCCCGCTCAGCCCGGTGATTGACACCGTTGCCGCACCGGCCGCCGAATGCTTCTTGATTGCACTCCAGGTAACGCTATCCGGTATCCAGGTGTGCGCGGAGGCCTGCTCCGGCGTCAGCTTGGGCAGTTCGTTGTTCGCGGAGATGCATTTCGTGTCGATCTCGCCAATCTTGAGGGCTGCGCCTTTGGATAGCGCGTGAATCGTCGCCGAGCCGTCGGCAAAGGTAATGTCGATGCGCCAGTTAACCGCGCTTTTGGCAGCGTCATGCCAGATGAAGGTGGGCGGCGTAATCTCCGGAGGGAAGATCGAACCCTGCAGCGGATAATCGATCACGATCGCCGAGGGCTGCTTGGCGGCGGCGCGTCCGTCCACGATGATGATCGTTCCCAGAGCCGCGGCGAACAGAACGGTGAGGGCGAAGAAAAGTAGGGTTCGCTTCATGCGCGTATCTCCTGGATACGATGTGTGAATGATACCAGAATGCCGTTTTCGTTCCATGTGGCTCATAAAGCCTCAACACAACGCCAAGGGCGGCAAACCGTTGCCAGTCTGCCGCCCTTGTACTCTTGCCCGAAGGAAATTTCCGGGCTAAAGAGTGCAATTCACCTTAGAACATATTCCAAAGCGACTGGTTGTAGACCTCGTGATGGAACTGCACTTCGGCACCCTTGACGAAGGTACCCAACTCGCGCGGGCAGCGGTTGGCCACGGCCTGCTTCAGCTCGGCATAGCGGCCTTGCACGTCTCCGCCAAGAATCTTCTTGATCCACTCAGAAGACTCGAAGTCCGCGATGGCCTTCTGGATGTTGTCCGGCAGATAGCGTCCGCCGGCGCGAAGATTCTTGTCCTTGGAGATTTCGCCGTCCAGGCCGGTCTTGAAGATGCCATAGAGCGAGAGGTAGGGGTTGGCGTCCGGAGCTACGGCACGAACCTCCGTCCTCATCGACCGGTGGTTGCCGATGGGCACCCTGACCATGGCGCCGCGATCGGTGGCCGAAGCGCGAATCTGGTTCGGCGCTTCGAAGTGCGGGTCCAGGCGGCGATAGGCGTTGACGCTGGAGTTGAAGATCAGGCACAAGTCAAGCGCGCTGGTCAAAATGCGGTCCAGGAACTTCCAGCCGAATTCGTCCAGTTGCTCCTCGCCCTTCTCGTTCCAGAAGAGGTTGGTCTTGCCCTTGGAGACGGAGACGTTGGTGTGCATACCGCTGCCGTTGACGCCGACGACGGGCTTGGGAAGGTAGCTGGCCGTGAAGCCCATGTTGTTGGCGATCTGGCGGGTGAGCAGCTTGTAGAGCTGAATCTGATCGGCGGCGCCGACCACTTCCGAGTAGCTGTAGTTGATCTCGTACTGGCTGGGGGCGACTTCCGGGTGATCCTTCTCGTTCTGGAAGCCCATGGCGCGCTGCACTTCAGCGGCAGTGTCAATGAACTGGCGCAGCGGGTCCAGAGGCAGCGCGTGGTAGTATCCGCCGTCGCTGATGAACTCGAACTTGTTGGTAAGGTGGTATGTGCGCTCGGCATCCTTGCCGGCGAAGAGGAAGCCTTCGATCTCGGTGGCCGCGTTCAGCGTGTAGCCGTTCTTCTTGTGCTGCTCATCGGCATAGGCCTTGAGCACGCCGCGCAGGTCGCCCGAGTAGGGCGTACCGTCCTTGTCGATGACATTGCCGAAGACCAGCACCTTGCCGTTGCCGAAAACGTCGGCGGGCACCCAGTAGAAGGCGCTCCAGTCGATGCCGAGGCGCAAATCGCTCTCTTTCTGGGCGGTAAAGCCGCGAATCGAGGAGCCGTCGAAGGTCAGGTTCTCGTGGGCACCGAGCAGGAATTTCTTGTCGTAATCCAGCAGGTGCAGGCGGCCTTCCAAGTCGGTGAAGAGCACGGTTACGGCCTTGATCCGCTTCTCATCGGTCAGATACTTCAACCGCTTCTCGCGAATCTCGTTCGCCGCTACACGATTGGCGCGGTCGGCCTTGGCTTGCAGGTTCATCTCTTCCAGCTGCTCGTACGAAAGCGCCAGAAAATTGCGGTATTCAGTGGACATAAATCTCCTTCTGGGACAAAAAATATAGGGTGAGAACAGTTGCACCCATTATAGATTCCCAATTGGAGAAGTCAACGAGCGTTTCAGGACACACAACATCTCCCGTATCCCTGGACAGCATTGACCGTCAATGCGGAGCCGGAGTGGATGCCGTTTTTAAACTATGAAATATCTTTACGCAACTAGACAGGGTGCCCCAGCTCCCGATTTTGGGAGCTGGGACTCCAGAACAACTTCAAACTACTTCACCGGAACCGTCTTGATCGTCTTCAGAATGCGTGAGACGATCTGGTAAGGATCGGCCTCCGAGTTCGGACGGCGATCTTCCAGGTAGCCCTTGTAACCGTCGCGGACAAAGTTCACAGGCAGGCGGACCGAAGCGCCGCGATCCGACAGGCCATAGCTGAACTTGTCGATGGCTTGCGTCTCGTGCAGGCCGGTCAGGCGCAGATGGTTATCCGGGCCATACACCGCGATATGCTCGGGAATGTACTTCTCGAAGGCGGCCATCAGCTTCTCCAGATACTCCTTGCCGCCCACTTCGCGAATGTGCTTGGTGGAGAAGTTGGTGTGCATACCGGAGCCGTTCCAGTCGCCGCGAATCGGCTTGCAATGCAGCACAAAGTCCACCTCGTACTTCTCGCAAAGCCGATACATCAGGTAGCGGGCCATCCACAGGTCGTCAGCGGCCTTGGCCGAACCTTTGCCGAAGATCTGGAACTCCCACTGGCCCTTGGCAACTTCGGCGTTGATGCCCTCATGGTTGATGCCGGCCGTCAAACACAATTCCAAGTGCTCTTCCACAATCTGGCGGGCAATGCTGCCAATGTACTTGTAGCCCACGCCGCAATAGAACGGACCCTGGGGACCGGGAAAACCGTCCTTCGGGAAGCCCAGCGGACGACCATCCTTGTAAAGGAAGTACTCCTGCTCAAAGCCCAGCCAAAGGTCGGGGTCGTTCTCGATGGTGGCGCGCATATTGGTCGAGTTCGGTGTGCCGTCCGGATGCATCACTTCGCACAACACCAGATAGCCGTCCTTGCGGGCACCATCTGGATACAAAGCCACCGGCTTCAGAACGCAATCGGACTTGTGTCCATCCGCCTGCATCGTCGAGCTGCCGTCAAAGCCCCACACGGGGATATCCGCCAGCGAGGGCGGCTTCTCAAAGGACTTCAATTGTGTCTTGCCGCGCAGTTCAGGGATCGGTTGCTTGCCATCAAGCCACACGTATTCGAGCTTGTACTTGGTCATGAGTCTCCTTTTTGGATGCGGAATAAAATGTAGAGCTTTCTTTTGAATTATTCGAGATTGGACATAAGGAACCCATGAAGATTTCGCGGCCCAGCCGGTGGAAATCATGGCTTTTACTCAATTTTTTCACCGCGAACGCCGCTGCCTCTTCCGTCGCGCTCAACTGCAGTGGAAGATGACCTCCGTCCCGCTTCGCTTCCCCCAAAAACACATAGAGGCCATTTGAAACCTGCTAAAATCCTCTCAAGTTGCAGCGCATTCCAGCCCATTCTACCGAATCGCAGGATCATCGCTTGTCCTTCACCTCCATCCCCGTCGCTTCTCTCTTCGGCGCGCTGCGCGCGCGCGGCTCCGGTTTGCGGGTGCTGCTGTTCATTCTGGAGTGCGCGCTGGGGATTATCGCGGTGGCTCTGGTGGCCTTTCTTGCCCACTGGTCGGCATGGCTGCTGCCGGTGGCCTTGCTGCTTTATCTGCTGATTGTGGTGCCCACCGCTCTGCTCTGCGGATTCTGGCAGGCGGTGGTCGTCTCGCTCTCGGCGGTCTTTCTGCACAGCTACTTCAGCTCCCATAACGCGCCCGCCAATCTGGCGGCCAATCCGGCCAATTCGGTTACGCTGCTGGCCTTTGTGCTAGTGGCGCTGGTGGTCAGCCGGCTCTCCGCGCGCGTCAAGGACCACGCTCTGGAGGCCGAGTCCTGGGGCGGACAGATGCACGACCTCTATGAGTTCACCCGGCGCACGCTGGAGCTGAATCTGCATACCGAGCCGGGGCCGCAATTGGCTGAGCTGGTGCACGAGATATTCTCGCTGGAGGCTGTTGCACTCTTTGACGCCGACCTGCACGAGGTCTATCAGGCAGGAATCTGGAACGTGGAACCGCGCGAGACGGCGCAGAACGTCTACTACTTCGGCAGCTCCGATGATGATCCGGAGACCGGCGTGGGCCGCCGCGTCGTCCGCCTGGGAAACGTGCCGGTGGGCTCTCTGGTGGTGCGCGGCGATACCAGCCCGCTCACCAACAACGCCATCGCCTCGCTGATTGCCATCACCTTCGACCGCTATCGCGCCTTTGCCAACGAGAGCCGCATCGAGACCGAGCGGCGGACCGAGCAGTTGCGCTCGACAGTGTTGGATTCGCTCGCCCACGCCTACAAAACGCCGCTTACGGCCATTCGCGCCGCCGCTACCGGACTCGGCGAGATGGGTCATCTCTCCCCCGGACAGGCCGAGTTGGTTGCCCTCATCGACGAGCAGACCAGCCTGCTCGGCAACCTGACCACCCGACTGCTGACTACCGCCCGCCTGGATGCCGGCGAGGTCAAGATTCACGCCACCAAAGTCGGCGTTGCGCCCCTGATTGAAGAGGTGGTGGACAGCCTCAAAGACCGTCTCGCCAGCATGAAGGTGGCCATCGATCTGCCCGACGACCGCCTCGTTCTGCCCTGCGACAGACAGTTGATGGTCATGCTGCTCACCCAGTACATTGACAACGCCTGCAAGTATTCCATCTTCGGCACCACCATCACCATTCGCGTCGCCGTGGCCAATGCCGAGGCCATCTTTTCCGTGCACAGCTTCGGCCCGGTGATTCCCATCGCCGACCGCGAGCGCATCTTCAACCGTTATTATCGATCCAGCACTCACGCCAACCGCGCCTCGGGCACCGGCATCGGACTCTCCGTGGCCAAGCGCGTGGCGCAGATTCATGGCGGTTATGTTTGGGTTACCAGCGATGAGACGGAAGGAACCACATTCTTTGCGGCCATTCCCGCCTCGGCGCGGAAGGAGTCTTCTTAAATGAACCAGCCGGCAATTCGCATTCTTGTCGTCGATGATGAATCGGCCATTCGCCGTGCGCTGCGCCCGCCGCTCGTCGAACTCGGCTTTCAGGTGGTGGATGCCTCGCGCGGAGAAGAGGCTTTGCAGACCCTGCGCGCCGGTGTCTTTGACGCGGTCCTGCTCGATGTGAATATGCCGGGAATCGGCGGCATTGAAACCCTGCGCCGCATTCGCGCCTTTGCCCCCCGCCTGCCCATCCTCATGCTCACTGTCCGCGACCAGGAAGAGGATAAGGTGGAGGCCCTCGAACTCGGCGCCGACGATTACGTCACCAAGCCCTTCAGCACCCGCGAGCTCATCGCCCGCATTCGCTCCGCCGTCCGTCGCGTCCGCGCCCCCGCCCGCGCTGAAGACGCCCCCATCGAGATCGGCGAGTTGCGCCTCGATCCCGTCAAGCGCAAGGTCACCAAGCGCGCCCTGCCCGTCCATCTCACCCGCAAGGAGTTCGACATCCTCCACTGCTTGATGAGCCGCGCCGGCCGCGTCATCACCTACGCTCGCCTGCTCACCGCCGTCTGGGGCGCCGACTGCCGCGAAGAGGTCGAGTACCTGCGCACCTTCGTCCGCCAGTTGCGCAAGAAGATCGAGGACGACCCCGCCAACCCCGTCTACCTGCTCACCGATGTCTACGTCGGCTACCGCTTCGCCGACGCCCAGGCCTTTGCCGACGAAGAGGCGGACGGTGCAGGGGAAACTGCGGAAGAGGGCTAGTTAATTGCTTGCTGACGTTGCTGCGTTTCTGAATCGATGACCGTGTTGTGCCGCCCTTGCGCGCATTAAAACGGGTGGGTTGAAGGAAGATTCAACTCCGCGTCAGATCATGGAGCTTGGGATCTGTTCGTCCTCTTCTTCGAGCGCGGCTTGCCGCCTCCCACTTGGTCAGGTCAAGCGGCTTTTTGACTCTTCTGCCGCACAACACACTTGAACCCAGACAAGACACGAGCATTTCGCACGACGAATTGCCGTCATGCATTTATTCTAAACAAGTTATTGAATAGACTAGACACTCAAAACGATCAAAGCACAGGAAACGCGGTTCTTGAGTACGCTACAAGTACACGGGATTTACGGTGTGGAATGTCCGATCGCTTCTCTTGATAGGCTTCCTCCAAGATTGCATGGTGATGTAGATCACACGAAATATCGGCTGTCATGGTAACCTGAGACCATGTTGAGGGGCGTCTTCCAGCGCGCGGTGGTGGCCATAATTTTGATGGGTGCATTGCTTGTGCCGTCTGGGATTTGTCTGCAACCGATGTATGGAGCCGCGCACGGTTGCTGCTCGCACGCTTCCAAGTCCCACCAATCCGTCCAGACAAATTGCTGCATGGCCAGCGCCCCGCTGCCAGCCATCGTCGTTGCACCAAACCTTCCCGGTTCGGCTCCGTTGAACGTTGTGTGGGCGTTCGTCTCGCTGGATGAACCTGCCTCATCGAGAGAATTTTCGGTATTATCGGTCATTCCTCCGCACTCTCCGCCTGCGGGCGTCTTCAACTTAAGAATCTAAATCTTCACTTCCGCATTGGCTCTCCGGGGTGCGTCTTTCTGCGCCCTGGCGTTTCTCCTTTTGCCGATTCACGCGGAGTTGAAGAGTGAAACCCATCTATATTCTGGCACCGTTGATGCTGGCGTTGTCTATTGCCTGTTTGGGGCAGACGGAGCCGCGCTCAGTCCCCGTAGCGGATCCTGCCGCTATCCGATTGTCTGTTGATGAGGCCGTTGCCGCTGCCCTCGGAAGCTATCCGAAAATTCGCGCAGTAGTGAGGCGTCTGTCGCTTGCCCAGATGAAAATCAATACCGCTCGCGGTCTCGACGATCCCATGCTTATGGTGCGCGATTGGGGAACCCCTCTGAAGCAGCCGTGGGACATGAACCAGGCGCAGACCATGTTTATGCTCCAGCAATCATTTCAGAGCAAACAGAAGCGGGATCAACGTGCAAGCCTTGCGGAAGACGATGCAGGAATAGCAGCCATTGAGTTGCAGACTTTGCGCCAGGAGGTCGCGGCGCAGACGCGCCAGCTTTGCGACGGGCTGCTGCGCAATGCGGACGAGATGCGGTTACTGGAGCGTCAAAGAATATTGCTGAAAGATGCTTTAGCGGTGGCGCTGGCGCAGTACTCCATCGGCAAGGCGCCACAGTCTGACGTGCTTCGCGCGCAGATGGCGCTCACCCGTCTGAAAGAACACCTCATCGAACTGGAAGAAGAGCGGGACAATACGCGTGCCCAGTTAAATACGCTGATGAGCCGGCCATCAGGCGAAGCAATCGAAGTCACCGGCAGTTACGCAATTCCAGAGACTTTGCCTGCAATCGAGGAACTGGAGCGCACGGCCATTGAGCACCGTCCTGAGTTGGCGGTCTTGCGCACAGAGGTTGCAAAGTCCAGGGATGAGGGGACACTGACTCGGCTTGCCATGAGGCCCGACTTTACTGTCGGCCTCGGATACATGCTGATGCCTACCGGATCTTCATCGCGCAACGCGTACATGGTCGAGCTGTCGATGAATCTTCCTTGGTTGAATCGTGAGCGCCATGACGGCGAAGCGAAACAGGCCGATGCGGCGACGAATGTTTCGCAGGCAGAGCTTGATGAGCGCACATCATCGGTCTTTCTCGAAATCCGGCAGGCACAGATCGTAGTGCTGGCTGCCGAGAAGCGCGTCAAACTCTATCGTGACACCCTGCTGCCAGAAGCTGAAGCATCGTTCAATGCTTCCACAGCCGCATACCAGAACAATCGCGCAGTGTTCATGAGCCTGATTGACGCTCAAAACATTCTGCTCGATATTCAGACCGCATATTACGAGGCGATGGCAGCTACAGATGTAGGCATGGCACAGCTGGAACGCGCCATTGGCACTCCAATTTCGAACGCAACAAACCGTAACACAAAGAGGTAATGCAAATGACATTCAAGGAAAAGAAATTGTTTGTATTCGGTGTAGGCGCTGGCGTTCTAAGCGCGGCTATTGTGGTTGGACTTCTGCTAGCGAATGCGATGAGACCTGTTTCTGCGGCATCGAATACGACAAGACCTGCCGCTCCCACTCGGTCAGATATCGGCCAGGCCGCGCTACTAGGTACAACTCCGGGGACGATGGTCGAGCTGGCTCCGGCCGAGATCACCGCCGCAGGCGTGCAGATTGCCGAGGTTCGCACAGCTGCACTGAAGACGGACTTTGCCGCGTTTGGCCGCGTAGAACAGCCGGAGGCGCAACTAGCCGCCGTCAGTGCGCGCATTGGCGGCCGTGTGGACAAGTTATATGTGCAATACACCGGCGAGCGTGTGCGATACGGGCAGCCGATAGCAGATATTTACAGCCCTGAAGTCGCCACCGCAATCGAGGAGTATCATCTGGCGGAGGAAAATCGTAATCAACTGAAGCAGTCGGACGATGCTTTTGCGCGTACGCAAGCCGACGCACTGGTAAAGGCAAGCCAGCACAGGCTGGAGCTTTGGGGGATCAGCGAGAAGCAGTCTGGAGCGCCGGAAAAAGCTGGCGTCCCTCACGTTACCATATACTCTTATGCCTCTGGGACGGTTGTAGATCGCAAAGTAGCGCAAGGGCAGTATGTAAACGCGGGCGACACACTGTATACCGTCGCAGATCTCAATCAGGTATGGATCAAGGCGGATGTCTACGAGGAACAGTTGCCGCAGATTCGTCAAGGACAAGAGGTGGAGATTACCGCTGAGTCGCTGCCTAATAGAACTCTGCACGGTCACGTGGATTTCATCGAGCCTGCCGCCAATCCACAGACTCGCACGGTTCCTGTCCATGTACATGTTGCCAATCCAGAGATGCGCCTGCTGCCCGGTATGTTTGTCAATGCCACATTCGTGAGCCGCGCCGTGCAGTCGTCCATCGTGGTTCCTCGCTCGGCAGTGCTCGACACCGGCACGCGCAAGATCGTATATCTGGCCAGGCCCAATGGCGTCTTCGAAGCGCGCGAAGTGCAAGTGGGATCGGCGACTGAAGATCTGTTTCCGGTGTCGTACGGATTGGCGCTCGGCGACAAGGTGGTACTCAACGGCAACTTCCTCATCGACTCGCAGGCTCACCTTAGTTCGGGAATGTCGGGGCTTTACAGCGGTTCGAAGGAATTTGCCGCAACCCAGCAAGCGCCCCCCTCTTCCACGAATAAGAGCGCTGAGGCAAACGCGGTGAAGATCGACCTTCATGCCGATCCAAATCCGCTGAAGGCTGGCGAAGACAACCAGTTCCGCGTGACACTGACTGATATAACCGGCAAACCTATACCCGATGCCCGCGTCACGGTCACGCTCATCATGCCCGCGATGCCTGCCATGGGAATGCCGGAGATGAAAAGTAACTGCGAGCTGGCATGGAAGGCCGGCAGCAACACATACGAAGGCAAGGGGCAGGCGCTGATGTCGGGCACATGGACCGTGCTTGTTGAGGCGCGCAAGAACGGTGGCGTCATCGCATCCTTGCATACACATCTCAGCGCGAGGTAGGAGACAACATGATCAACCGCATCCTCGAATTTTCGATGAAGAATCGCTGGCTGATACTGGCTATCTACGCGGCGTTTGCAGTGTGGGGATATTGGGCGCTACTGCATACGCCTATCGATGCGATTCCCGATCTGAGCGAGAATCAGGTGATCGTCTTCACCGAATGGCAGGGCCGCAGTCCGCAAGAGGTCGAAGACCAGATCACCTATCCGCTCACCGTGAACCTTCAAGGGTTGCCGCATGTGCGTACAGTGCGTTCGGCTTCGGCCTTCGGCTTTTCGATGGTGAACGTCATCTTTGAGGATTCGGTGGACATCTACTTTGCGCGCACCCGCGTGCTGGAGCGGCTTAGCCTTGCGGGTAGCTTTTTGCCGTCTGGCGTGACGCCGATGATGGGCCCGGATGCAACGGGAATAGGCCAGGTGTTTTGGTACACGCTCGAGGGTCCATATGACCGCGGCACGCTGCTTTCGATTCAGGATTGGTTCATCAAATATCAACTCGACTCTGTGACGGGTGTTGCCGAAACCGCCAGTGTTGGCGGCTTTGTAAAGCAGTACCAGATCGATCTCGATCCCATCAAGCTACGCGCCTACAACATCGCACTGAAGGATGTGATTGCCGCTGTGGAACGCAGCAATAATAACGTCGGTGCCAAAGTAATTGAGGCTGGCGACACTGAGAACATAGTACGCGGCATCGGCCTGATTCGCAGCCTGAAGGACATCGAAGAAATTTCGCTCGGCGCATACAACGGAACGCCTGTAACAGTCGGCAACGTAGCCAGTGTTCAGCTTGGCCCCGAGTTTCGGCGCGGCGTTCTCGACAAGGACGGCAAGGAAGCAGTCGGCGGGGTTGTCGTCATCCGCTATGGAGCCAACGCGCGCGAGGTGATCCAAGCAGTCAAGAAGAAGATCGGCGAGATTCGGCCGGGGCTTCCAGCGGGAGTGAAGATTGTTCCCTTCTATGACCGTAGCATTCTCATCGACCATGCAGTAGACACCCTGCGCCATGCATTAATTGAAGAAATCATTTTAGTCACGCTTGCGCACATCCTCTTTCTCTGGCACTTCCGCAGCATTCTTGTTGTCACCATTCCACTGCCGCTCGCGGTGCTAGGCGCATTCCTGTTTATGAAGGGCGCGGGCATCTCGTCGAACATTATGTCGCTGGGTGGAATCGCCATCGCCATCGGCGTGCTCGTCGATGCAGGGATTGTAATGACCGAAAATGTAATTCGCCAGGCGGAGAAATATGAGGAGCAGCACGGCAACTATCGTGATCACATCTGGGAAATCACGCTCAATGCTGCGCGGCTTGTGGGCAGGCCTATATCATTCGCCATGGTCATCATCATTCTCGCTTTTATTCCAGTCTTCGCGCTCGCCGGCATGGAAGGCAAAATGTTTCACTCGCTGGCCTTCACCAAAACCTTTGCCATGGTCTGCTCCACCATCATGGCCGTTACGCTGGTGCCCGTGCTATGCACTTTTTTGATTCGCGGCAAGCTGCATCGTGAGGATGAGAATCCAGTGATGCGTATGCTGCAAGCCATCTACAAGCCCGTGCTTTTATGGGCACTGCGCCATCGCATCCTTACGCTGGGCGCTGCGATGCTAATGTTTCTCGCCGCGCTATACACAGCAACAACGATAGGTTCCGAATTCATGCCACCACTGGATGAAGAGACGGCACTCTTCATGCCCATCTCCGATCCGCGTATCTCTCTGACAAAGGCGACCAGAATTTTGTGCCAACAGGATGAGATTATTGCCGCAGATCCACAGGTTGCAATGGTAGTTGGCAAAGTGGGCCGCGCGGATACTTCAACCGATCCGGCACCCGTGAATATGTCTGAAACCACCATCACCCTCAAACCCAAAGATCAATGGCCCAAGGGGCTGACCAAAGACGCCATCCTTGCACGGCTGGATGAGAAGCTGCAAATCCCCGGTGTAACCAACATCTGGACACAGCCGATTCGTAATCGTATCGATATGCTCTCCACGGGTATCCGCACGCAGATTGGCATCAAGGTATTCGGCCCCGACCTAAGCGTGATTGAAAAATTGTCGGAAGAAATTAAAGAAGTAGTGAGTCAGGTGCCTGGCGCGGTTGATCTCTATGCCGAGCGTACCACTGGCTCACCCTATCTAGAGATGACCGTAGACCGGACCGCAGCTGATCGGTATGGGCTAAACGTGGCCGATATAGAGGACGTTATCGAAACTGCCGTGGGCGGCAAGAATCTTACTACCACTATCGAGGGACGGCAACGCTTTCCAGTGCGCGTGCGTTACGCACGCGATTTTCGTGAAAACCCGCAACAGCTCGGCGATGTGCTGGTATCCGGCAGTAACGGAGCGCAGGTGCCACTCAACAAGGTAGTCACAATCAAGACAACCATGGGTCCATCTATGATTAATAGCGAGAATGGCCTGTTGCGCGGCTCTGTGCTATTGAACGTCCACGGTCGTGATGTGGGAGGCTTCGTCGATCAGGCGCAACGAACCGTTGCCCAGCAGGTGAAGATGCCTCCGGGATACTACATCGAATGGAGTGGTCAGTATGAAAATCAAATTAGCGCCCGCAAGCGCCTTGAACTGGTCATTCCTATTGTTCTCCTGGTGATCTTTGTCCTACTCTACCGCACGTACGGCTCTGCCCAAGAAGCAGCGCACGTCTTGCTGGCAGTTCCATTCGCGCTCTCTGGAGGCATCTTCCTTGTCAAGGCACTCGGTCTCAATTTCTCGGTTGCTGTATGGGTTGGCTTTATCGCGCTGTTCGGAACCGCCGCGCAAACCGCCGTCGTCATGGTAATTTATCTGCGCGAGGCGGTGACGCGTCAAATCGTAGAAGATGGCCAACTCACCAGCGCCAGCTTGCACACAGCCGTGATGGAAGGCGCATTGCTCCGCCTTCGACCCAAAGTCATGACTGTGGCCACGGTAGTTGCTGGCCTGTTACCCCTGATGTGGTCCACGCAAACCGGAGCCGAGTTCATGAGGCCGCTCGCCGCACCGGTGCTCGGAGGAATGGTCAGTTCCCTTATTCACGTGCTGATTGTGACGCCGGTAATATTCACATGGCTGTGCGAGAGGGAACTGAAATGAGGGACGAAATTACGAAATGCTCGGCCTAAATAGATAGGCCATCGCTGTTTATTTGTATTTCTCAGAATGGTTTTTGCAAGTCTGTATTTCAAACTCGTTCTGGGCTTAAGGTCGTGTCCCGGCCGGGTGGTAACTCGGAAGTCGTCTCAGCTATGAACACACTAAATCGCCTGAAGAGTTGCCCAAGTCTCATGAACACTTGGAATTCATGATTTCGGTTCAAATGAACTATCCGCACATTACAAGGACTGAAAGGTAAATCGTGGTAAGTAGCTCATTATAAATTTAGTTAAGTGGTGCCGGGAGGGGGTGGATTGCCGGTTCGTATTGATTCTAAACAAGTTATTGAAAATACTTGACGCTCAAAACTATCAAAACGCAGGAAACGCGGTTCTTGAGTACGCTACAAGTACACGGGATTTGAGACGAATCGGTTTGGCATCGGTTGTGCTGATCCACCCCGCAATATTCCGCGTGTCAATTCTAAGAAGGGGATTTCAAATCAGCGATCCTGGCAACCAGCTAATTGCTCGCTAGCTTTGCTGCATTACAAAGCAAATGACAGAGCTGTGCCATCCACGGTGCGCGTCAAAGCGGCAGGGTTTTAAGGAAGATTCAGTTCAGCGTCGGATGCTGTTTGCAGAATGCTGACTGCATCGAAGGCCGAGGCGACCGAGTCTGTTCTCTCCAGCGAGAAGGAGAAGCAGCTTCCACGACCAGGCTCACTTTCCACGCACAGTTTTGCGCCATGACGTTCTGCAATCCACCTGCCGAGAGCCAGACCCAGGCCTGAGCCTGTCTGGACGGTATCACCAGCGGGTGCAATGCGGTAAAAACGATCGAATATCCGTGATGTATGCTCGGCTGAAATTCCAATGCCGGTATCCTGCACGGAAAGATCGACGCGGTTTCCCGCCGCAATTGCGCGTAATGTCACCGATCCTCCGGGTGGCGTGTACTTGCTCGCGTTCTCCAGCAAGATGGAGAGCAGGCGCGGAACCAGATGCTTGTCGCCCAGCATAGTAAGATCGCCGGATTCGATCTCGACACGAAAGTCGAGCAGCGCCTGATCCATGGCGCTTCTCCATGTATCCGCAGCCTGATGAAAGAGAATATCCACGTGGATGGGCATTAGCGCGATTGTCTCCGCTCCACCGTCGACCCGCGCCAAGGAGAGCAAATTCTCCACCAGGCTGGTCATGCGCACGGTCTCGTCATGCAAGCGGCTAAGAATTGCGCGATACTCGCTTGTGCTGCGAGGGCGAATCAGCGCAACCTCAATCTCGGTGCGCAGGAGCGAGATGGGCGTACGCAGCTCATGCGAGGCGTTTCCGGTGAAGGTGCGCACGCTGGCAAAGGCTTTGTCAATACGCTCGAGCATCTGGTTGAGAGTGCGGGACAAGTCGGATATCTCATCTTTCGCGTTTGGCTCGGGCAGACGGATGTCGAGGTTGCGATCATTGATGCGCTGCGCTTCCGCGGCTAAAGCAGCCACGGGATTGAGCGCCTTGCGGCTCATAAAGTGCCCGGCAATCGAGGAGACAAATAGACCGAAGGTGGTGAGCAGAAGGAGTTGAAAGCGAAAGTTTGACAGAGCGACAATCGTTTTGGTAAGAGTAAGGCCGGTCTGCACGGTGTAATGAACTCCATGAATGGAGATGGGCTCTATGAGAGCGCGCACAGAAATTGATTCCGCGATGTAAGTAAAATATTGGCCTTCCTTCGGAGCTTGCTGAGGAAGAGTCAGTGTCGGGTATGCGGCGGAAACGTGCGGCGAGCGATAGACCCAATTGCCCTGTTCGTCGATCACCTGAAGCCACTTGTTGCCGTGGCTGACGTTGTATGCGGCAGTGATGGCGTCATGTAATTGCGCGGGTGTCTCGCCTGCGGGACGGCTCTCAATAAAGCGGCGAACACTGCGCACGCGCTGCTGCAGCTCTTCATTTTCAAGATCGTCGATGGCGCGGTGCACCATCCAGAGGGAGGCGAAACCGATGGAAAACATGGTGGCCGCAATGGCCAGCGAGTACCAAAGCGTAAGACGCACGCGAATGGGAAAGGAATTGATCAAGACTCCCTCCCCGCAGTGTCGTGCTGAAAGATATATCCGGAGCCGCGCACCGTGCTGATCAGCTTATTGCTAAACGAGGCGTCGATCTTGGCGCGCAGCGAGTTTACCAACACATCAAGTGTTGTATGTCCAATTCCGTGGTCAGCGCCCCACACGGACTCAATCAGTGTCTGGCGGGGCACACACTGGCCGGCGCATTGCACCAGACGCGAAAGCAACAGAAACTCAAGGCGCGTCAGATCGATGCGTTTGCCACTGCGTGTAACCGTGCGCCGCATCGGATTGATTACGACATCGCCGGCCATAATCGCGCCATCTGCCTTCTCTCGATTGCGCCTCGTGATCGACTGCAACCGCGCAACCAGTTCTGAAAAAGAAAAAGGCTTGGTCAGGTAGTCGTCCGCGCCCACGTCAAGACCGTGAATCATCTCATCTTCCGTGTCGCGCGCGGTCAACATCAGCACCGGCGTCAACCGCTTCCGTTTCCGCAAGGCCTGCATTAGCTCATACCCGTCCAGCTTCGGCAGCCCTATATCCAGCACGATAGCATCCAGGTCGTGTAGTGTGGCCGTTTCCAACCCAGTCTCACCGTCAGCAGCGGTCATTACAGTGAACCCGTTCTCGTAGAGCCCCTTCGAAAGCAACTCCAACATACGCACTTCGTCTTCTATGATGAGGATTCGCATCGATTCTGTTTCTTTAGGCTAAATGCAAATCACAATAAACCGTATGCAGAAACCTCGAATTCATCGCACATTCACAAATGCGCTCAGAAAGACTCTCCAACCTTAGGAAAGTTTCACTGGTTTGTTAACAGGTCTTTAACAAGAGGGCCTAGAGTTCTGCCTATAGCCAACCGGAGACAATATCTCGCTCTGCGAAATAACACCTCTGGCTGTGCAAGGAGACCTTATGAGACGCTTGTCACTTTTATTCACCCTGCTGGTGTTCATCTGCGTGCAAGCCTGCTGGAGTCAGACCGCAAAGAGCACCCTCACAGGCACCGTTGTAGACAACTCTGGCGCAGTCCTGAAGGGCGCACGCCTTGAACTAAAACCGTTGAAGCTAATCAGCGAGACCAACGCCGAAGGCGAATTCATTCTTCCCGAAGTTCCGGCTGGAAGTTACACGCTTTCAGTCTCCTTCGTTGGTTTCAAACCCTCGGATACGACGATTGAATTGGCTGCGGGCAAGACGACAAATATCGAAATCAAGCTTGGTGTAGCATCGGCGAGCGAGAATATTCTCGTCTCTGCTGAACGCGTTCACGGCGAGGCGGATGCCATCAACGAGACGCGCATGGCAGACAATCTTGTGCAGGTGCTTCCTGCTGAAGTCATCGTCAGCCTGCCCAACGCCAATGTTGCCGATGCGATTGGCCGACTGCCGTCGGTCACCCTCTATCGCATCGAAGGAGAAGGAGTTTATGTTCAGGTGCGCGGCACCGAGCCTCGCCTGACCAATATTACAGTGGATGGCATTACGCTTCCGGCTCCAGAGCCAACCGTTCGCCAGGTGCGACTTGACGTGATTCCCTCTGCGCTGGTTGACGCAATCGAAATCAACAAAACCCTCTCGGCTAATATGGATGCCAACGGCATCGGCAGTTCAATTAATCTGCGCACCAAGACTGCGGGCGAGCAGCCTACTCTGGATCTCTACACCAAAGGCGGCTATACGCCAATCATCAATGGCCGCGCCGTCGCTCTGGTGGGCGGAACCTACGGTCAGCGGTTCGGCAAATCCAAGAAATTCGGCATACTCGCCACCGGTTCCTTTGACTATAACGGTGTCGGTATCGATAATATTCAGCCGGCCATCGATCCCCTCTCGACATTCGCCCAGCCCTTCTACGATAACGATACAATCCGGCAGTATCGCTATTACCGATATCGGGAAGGCTTTGCCGGCAGCGCCGACTACAAGTTGAGCGATAACACCAGCTTCTTTGCGCACGGCCTCTACACCGACCTCAAGGATTGGGGCGACAAGTGGTATTATTCGCCGGTGTCAAAGGCTTTGTCGTGCCCGACAGGAGATGTTTGCACAAACGGCGCAAATGTCGTGGCACCCAATCCTGCCGCAACCTCATCCTCTCCCAAGTTTTACACCTCCAGCAAGCGACCCAACGCATCCGCCGGAAGCCTGATCCTGGGCGGAAGACACATCAGCAACAACTCGTGGTTCACTTGGCAGCTATCGGCCTCGCGCTCCTACGAAGTTGACTCCGCGGGCAATCCCAAGGCCGATTTTTCCTGGACCGGTCCCGCCGTCTATTGCAACTACAATCCGGCAACGCAGACGAATATACATGAACCTCACTTCGGAAGCTGCGACGGTCCCAACTCAGTACTTCAGACTGCCGCTGACTGGGCCTTCAAGGACATCACCATCTCCACCGGTCTGGTTTCGCAGCTTGATCTGACCGCAGCCTCCTCCTATGCCCACAACTACACCTTTCATGGTCACTTCGGCACCTTCGAGGCCGGCTTCAAAATCAGCAATGCGCACAAGACGCAGGACTCCACGGAGACCGTCTATGACGGTTGGGCTACATCCGGAGGCTCTGCCATTCCCATGACCGCCGTGCAAAGCGGCTTCGACAATACCAACTACTTCAATGGCGATTACTTTGGCGGAAACTTCGGACCAGTCTCGGATTTCAATAAGGTCAAGACTTACACGCTAACAAATCTCACCGGATACGTGGACCCATACAAGACCGCCACCGACACATGGCCGAATATCTTTCACACCATCGAGCGCATTCCCGCCGGCTACGCGATGAATACTATCGACCTCGGCAAACTGCACGTTCAAACCGGACTGCGCTTTGAAGATACGCAGATGAACACCTTCGGCTATAGCCTCCAATTCACCGGATCTTCCCCAACCCAGCCGTGTTCCTCGACTGTCACGAATCACTGTTGGACGGTTTCAGGGATCGCCAACAACCCTACCTATCTTGACGTTCTTCCCAGTGTGCAATTGCGCTATGGACTTACACCGTCCTCCAACCTGCGCGCCGTTTATGCGCGCGGCGTCGCCCGGCCCGATCCTTATCAGTTGGTTCCCTACGTCACGATCGATGATTCATCCGTCCCCGGCGCAGTGACTGCCGGCAACCCAAGCCTGAAACCCGAGCACGCCAACAACTACGACTTGCTCTACGAACATTATCTGAATCCGCTCGGTATGATTCAGGCTGGAGTCTTCTTCAAGCAGTTGACCTCACCACAGCTTCTCTTCACGATTCCCGTCGGCGTTAACGTGGCAAATCTTCCAGCGGGAACGCTGCCTCCGAGCCTGCTGGCAACGGTTGAGTCCTATCAGAACACGGCAAACGGATTAGCCTCTGTCTCGCAGTACATTAACGGCGAGAATGCTTATCTGTATGGCTTTGAAGTGAGCTTCCAGCAGCATCTTAGCTATTTGCCCAGTATACTCAGTGGATTGGGCGTCTCGGCCAACTACAGCTATACCAACTCGCAGGAGAAGCACGTTCCACTTCGCACAGACAGTCCAAGGATGATCGATCAGGCTACCAACACCTGGAACTTCAGCCCCACCTACGACACCAAGCGCTTGTCTGTGCGTCTGGGAATGACTTATAACGGAGCGAGTCCCTTTTCATATAGCTGGATTTCGCCCACGCTGGCTCCGGGCGCGGGAGCCGATCCCAGCGGTCTCGGACCAACAGGACCCTCCGGCGACGTCTGGACCCTGGCCCATATGCAAATTGACGCGCAAGGCACTTACCGGATCTGGCGCGGCTTGAGCGTTCTGGCCTCCGGCCTCAACCTCACTAACGAAGTCTTCGGCTACTACCAAGGAAGTGATCAATTTGTAAACCAGCGCGAGTACTACAAGCCTACATACACTGGCGGCTTGCGCTACAACTTCGGCGCGGGGAAAAAAGAACGCGCCTCCGACAATAAGCCGCAGTGGTAAATTGCGCACATGGGCGTTCAGGCAACCACCTGAACGCCCGCACATTCTGCAGCATAATTTAGGACAAAACTATGCGAATTCTGTTTACGCTCTGCCTTCTTGTATGCAATATCCTCTCCAACGCGCAATCTGCGACGTCTTTCAAGCTCAACCGCGTGATCTCTCTTCCCAGCACCTCTGGCAAATTCGACCACCTCGCCATTGACGTTGCAGGCAATCGCCTGTTTATTGCCGCGACGACTAGTCATTCAGTGGAAGTGATCGACCTGAAAACCAACAAGATTGAGCAGAGCATCACCGGCTTGGGCAAACCTCATGGCCTCGCGTGGGTTGCATCCAGCGGAAGCCTCTATGTGGCGGATGGCGCGCTCGGTGAGTTAAGAGTGTACAGAGGAACGCCGCTTGCACTGGTAGGGACAATCAAACTCTCCGACGATGCCGATGACATGGTCTATGATGCGGCCCATCATCTTCTCTTTGTAGGACACGGAGGGTCTGACGCAGCCAATCCAGCGCGGATAGCCGTTATCGATACGAAGAGATTTCACCTATTAAATAATCTTTCCGTGTCGACTCATCCAGAAGCCCTGGAGATTGATTCCGCGAACAAAAGGGTTTTCGCCAATATCTCCGAGTCGAATGAAGTTGTGGTGATTGACACAGCCACTAAGACGATCAATTCACACTGGAAACTAACCAAGGCCGCTGACAATGTGCCGTTGGCGTACGACAGCGAAGATAAACTGCTATTCATTGCGTGTCGTAAACCGGGGACTTTGATTGTCATGGATGCTGTAACCGGCAAAGAAGTCGCCAGTCTTCCTGCGGCCGGCGGCGCCGACGATCTTTTCTACGATCCAGCAATGCGCCGTGTGTATGTAATCTGCGGATCTGGCGAGATCGATGCTTATCAAATCGACGAAGCAAAAGACCTGCATGCGCTTGAAGTCCTGCCTACCGCTGCCGGGGCAAAAACAGCATTGTTTGTTCCAGCGAATCATATGCTCTATGTAGGCGTTCCAGGCGTCAACGAACATCCAGAAGAGATTCGCGTCTATTCAAGCGTCAAGATCGGATTGAATTGATGAAGCATCGCATTTTCTGCGGCATTTCAGCCATTGTGTTCTGCATTTATTGCGGCGCAGTCTGTGGCCTTAACGCGCAAGCTCCCACTGCAAGCTCTTTGAAAAGCGCAAAGGTGCAGGATGAAGAGTTGAAGTTCGTCGTGATCGTCAGCCGGCATGGAGTGCGTTCCCCAACCGGCAAAACAGACCAACTGAATAAGTTCTCCCGGCAGCCGTGGCCCACATGGAGCGTTCCTCCAGGCTATCTGACCGAGCATGGCGCGCATTTGATGACGCTGTTCGGAGCATACGACCGAGAGGAATTAGCCGCTCAGAATCTGCTTGCACCCAGTGGTTGCGCCGACGCCGCGCACATAAGAATTATTGCCGACTCCGACCAGCGCACGCGCGAGACAGGCAAGGCAATGGCCGCGGGGCTCCTTCCGGGTTGCTCTCTCGAAATCAAGGCTCTACCTGAGGGAACTCCCGATCCTCTTTTTCATTCTCTAGCGGCCGGGGTTGGGCATTCTGACAAGTTGCTGGCGACAGCCGCAATCTCCGGCCGCATTGGCGGCAATCCACAGGGGCTGATCGAGGCCTACAGACCGCAATTGAAAGCGCTGGAAGAGGTCTTGCAGGGATGCAATCCGCAAGCAAACTGCATCGGCAAGCCCGCGCCTCTCTCACTCTTTGATCTTTCCTCCTCGATTGCGCCCGGAAGCGGCGATCACCTGGTCGATCTGCGCACGCCGCTCAGTCTCGCTTCTTCGGTGACGGAGAATCTGTTGCTGGAATATGCCGAAGGCATGGATGCGGCTCATGTCGGCTGGGGGCGCGTGGACCTTGCCAAACTGCGCGAGCTGCTGCAACTGCACGAGGCCAGCGAAGATATCGAACGGCGCACTCCTTACATTGCGCGCATCCAATCATCCAACCTCCTCGCTCATCTTCTCGACTCGATGCAACAGGCTGTGGAAGCGAAGCCCGTTGCAGGCGCATTAACCAAACCCGGCGACCGCTTGCTGATTCTGATTGGACACGATACGAACCTCTCAAATATCGCCGGCGCGCTCGGGCTTGATTGGATCGTGGACGGCCGTCGCGACGATACGCCGCCCGGCGGGGCATTCGTTTTCGAATTATGGAAAACAACTCATACAGGAGCCTATTCGGTGCGCACCTTCTACACAGCGCAAACACTTGCCCAAATGCGCAATGCCACGCAGCTTAGCATCGCCAACCCTCCTGAACGCGTTCCCGTATTTGTGCCCGGTTGCAGCCGTGCCGACTTGTCGTGCCCCTGGAACGCATTTCAGCAAACAGTGCAAGCTGGAACTGACTCAATTTTCGTGAAATAATCCGTGATGCTCATTTCCGACTTGTTGTTCTTGAGTTGAAATTATCGATTACGTTTCTGATTGATATATTCGCACACCACAAGGACAGCAAGGCGCAAAAACATCTTGAGTAATTGATTATAAATGACTTATATGGTGCCGGGAGGGGGGGTCGAACCCCCATGACCACAAGGGCCGGCAGATTTTGAGTCTGCTGCGTCTGCCAGTTCCGCCATCCCGGCTCGGGGTGGGATACCGCTCTCAAAGTATCGCACAGCTTTTGTCTCTCGCGCCACCGTCTTGCGCAAATGGCAAGCCACGCCCGCCTGCGCCATAGTTCCTTGAATTGCACTCCAAGCGCGGCATTTGGGACGGACCCTGCTTTCCACACTTCTCCATTCGCCCTCGAAGATGAACGCCATGCGACAATGGAGGTAATCGTGATGACCAACGCCTCATCTGCCCCTGTTCCCGATCCAACTTCGGTTACCCCGGAGTTGCTGGCCCAGCACAGCATTACAGCCGAGGAGTACAGCCGCATTCAGGCTGCTCTGGGGCGCGTGCCCTCGCTCACCGAGCTGGGCATCTACAGCGTGATGTGGAGCGAGCACTGCTCCTACAAATCCAGCCGCGTGCACCTGAAGCGGCTGCCCACCAAGAGCGACCTCGTGGTGCAGGGTCCGGGCGAGAATGCCGGCATCATCGACGTGGGCGAGGGCTGGGCCTGCGCCTTCAAGATCGAAAGCCACAACCACCCCAGCTACATCGAGCCGTTTCAAGGCGCGACCACCGGCGTGGGCGGCATTTTGCGCGACATCTTTACCATGGGCGCGCGGCCGTTGGCGGTGATGGATTCGCTGCGCTTTGGGCCGATTGAAGCCGGAGGCGACGAGCCGGAGCTGGTGCGGAAAAATCACTCCATCGTGGAGGGCGTGGTGGGCGGCATCGCCGCTTATGGCAACTGCTTCGGCGTGCCCTGCCTAGGCGGCGAGACCAAATTCGAGGCCTGTTACAGTGGCAATCCGCTGGTGAACGCCTTTGCGCTGGGCATGGTCCGCAAGGACGAGATTTTTTACGGCAAGGCCAGTGGCGCGGGCAACCCGGTGATCTATGTCGGCGCCAAGACGGGCCGCGACGGCATCCACGGCGCGACCATGGCCAGCGAGGAGTTCCACGAAGGCACCGAGGCCAAGCGGCCCAACGTGCAGGTGGGCGATCCCTTCATGGAAAAGCTGCTGATGGAGGCCTGCCTGGAGGCGATGCGTACCGGAGCCATCGTCGGCATTCAGGATATGGGCGCGGCAGGGCTGACCTGCTCCACCTGTGAGATGGGCGCGCGCGGCGGCGTGGGACTGGATGTGGAGCTGGACCTGGTTCCGCAGCGCGAGACCGGCATGAGCGCCTACGAGATTATGCTCAGCGAAAGCCAGGAGCGGATGCTGCTGGTGGCCAGCAAAGGGCGCGAAGACGAGGTGCTGAAGGTCTTTACCAAGTGGGGACTGGACGGCGTGATTGTGGGCACGGTGCAGGACGAGCCGCGGCTGCGCATTCGTCATCATGGTGTGCTGGTGGCCGACATTCCCAACACCTCGCTCACCGACGACGCGCCGCTCTACCATCGTCCCGTGGGCGTGTGGAAGTCGCCGATTCCGCTGGAGCCTTCCGATGAGATTCTCGCCAAGCTCGCAGAAGACCGCGACTACACCGCCGATCTGAAAAAACTCCTCGCCAGCGCCAACGTCTGTAGCAAGCGCTGGGTCCACGAGCAGTACGACAGCATGGTGCAGACCAATACCGTCATCGGCCCCGGCGGCGAAGGCGGCGTGATGCGCATCAAAGGCACGGCAAGGCCGGAGGCCGCAGCTGGGCCAATTGGTGAGATCGGTTTGGCGATGGCTCTCGACGGCAATGGCCGCTGGGCCTATCTCGATCCCAAGCTGGGCGCGATGCACGCCGTGGCTGAAGCCGCGCGCAAGGTGGCCATGACCGGCGCAAAACCTGTGGCCGCAACCAACTGCCTCAACTTTGGCAACCCGGAGAAGCCGGAGATCATGGCGCAGTTTTCCGCGGCGATTGACGGCCTTGCCGAGGCCTGCACGGCCCTCGGAACGCCCATCACCGGCGGCAATGTTTCGCTCTACAACGAGACGCGCGGCGAAGGCATCTATCCCACGCCGGTTCTGGGCATCGTCGGCATTCTCGACGATGTGAACAAGGCCGTCCCCGCGGATTTTCAGAAGGCCGGCGACGCGATTTTGCTGTTATGGCCGGTTCCGCGCGGTGAAGATCCCGACCCGACGCTGAAGGTTCCCTTCAAACCGATTCCGATGAGCCAGTTTATTGTCTATCCACTTTCGATGGACCCGGCTTTTCCTGTTGCCTCACCAATTGCTGCGACTGTGGCGGATTCAGACCCGGAAGAACCTGAAATCACAGCCACAGCGAATTTGGCAGCCTTTGGCTCCTCCGAATTCGCCAAGGTCATTCTCAACGGCTTCTGGGGCACACCGCCGCCGCTCGATCTCGACGCGGAAGCCGATCTGCACACATTGCTACAAGTGCTGGCCGACAAAAAATTGCTGCGCTCCGCCCGCGACATCTCCGACGGCGGCATCGCGGTTGCACTGGCCCAGGCCGCATTTCCGAAAGGCATCGGTGCCACCGTCGAGCAGGAGCCATCGCTGCTGGTTCATCCGCTCTTCGGCCTCTTTGCCGAACCGGCCTCCACTGTGATGGTCACCACGCACTCCAGCAACGTCTCTGAGATTGAATCTCTCGCCGGCAAATATAACTTCCTTGCCGCGCGCATCGGCACCACCGGCGGCGACCGCCTGGAAGTCACGGTCGATGGCGAGTCCTTCATCTCCGCGCCGCTCGCCGATCTTCGCAAGCCTTGGGCCAACAGCCTGGAAGCCATCCTCCACGACGAGGTAACGGCATGACGCGGAGGCTCTATCAAGGCGTCGCGGGAGTGGAGGACGCATCGAACGATCTCCTCGCACAATCCAAGAGTTGTTGCGGCGTAGCCGCTTCCCGTCGTGCGCGCAGCACCGACAAGCTCCACGAAGAGTGCGGCGTCATCGCCATTCACGGCCACCCGGACGCCGCCCGCCAGGCCTATCTCGGCCTTTACGCCCTCCAGCATCGCGGCCAGGAGTCAGCCGGCATTGCCACCGCCGACGGCGAGCATCTGGCCAACATCAAAGGCATGGGGCTGGTCTCGGAGATCTTCACCGACGACGTGCTTGCCAAGCTCTCCGGCCAGATGGCCATCGGCCACACCCGCTACTCCACCACCGGCGACTCGGCGCTGCTGAACGCGCAGCCCATCCGCGTGGAATCGACCAAGGGACTGATCGTCATTGCGCACAACGGCAACCTCGTGAACCTGGGCAATGTGCGCACCCGCCTGGAACGCGCCGGAGCTTATTTTCAGACCACCTCCGACTCCGAGATTATTGTCCAGCTCATCGCCCACTCGCCCGCCGCCACGCTCGTCGATGCCATCGCCGACTCGCTCCGCCAGATCGACGGCGCATTCTCCATCGTGATGATGACTCGCGATCGCATCTTTGCCGCCCGCGATCCGCGCGGCTTCCGTCCGCTCTCCATGGGCCGCATCAAGAATCCCGGCGCTCCAGACACCATCGTCTTCGCCAGCGAAAGCTGCGCCTTTGATCTGCTCCACGCCACCTTCGAGCGCGACGTGCTTCCCGGCGAGCTGGTCATGGTCACCGAAGACGGCGTCACCAGCCGCCAGTACTCAACCGGCACGCCGCAATCCAGTTGCATCTTCGAGCACGTCTACTTCGCCCGTCCCGACAGCCGCATCTTTGGCCGCTGGGTGCAGGAGAGCCGCGACCAGATGGGCCGCCAGCTAGCCCGCGAATCCGGCGTGCCCGCCGACCTCATCGTCCCAGTCCCCGACTCCGGCGTCACTGCCGCCATGGGTTACGCCGAGCAGGCCGGCATTCCCTTTCGCATGGGACTCATCCGCAACCACTACGTGGGCCGCACCTTCATCGAGCCGGAGCAGCGCGTGCGCGACTTCGGCGTCCGCCTCAAGCTCAACCCCGTGCGCAATCTCCTCGAAGGCAAGCGCGTCGTTCTCATCGACGATTCGATTATTCGCGGGACGACGAGCCGAAAGATCGTCCGCATGGTGCGCGGCGCCGGTGCCAAGGAAGTGCATCTGCGCATCAGTTGCCCGCCCACCATCTCGCCCTGCTTTTATGGCGTGGACACGCCCAGCAAGCGCGAGCTGATTGCCGCCAACAACTCCATCGATGAGATTCGCCGCTTTATCGAGGCCGACTCGCTCGCTTACCTGTCGCTTGACGGCCTGCTGCAATGTTGCGACGGACCCGTGCACACCGGCTACTGCACTGCCTGTTATACCGGAAACTACCCCACTGGCTGGGTCGATGTCGAAGAAATTCTGTCGGTTGCGGCGATGAGTGATTAGTGGCTACCTCTTGAATCAAAGGAGACCCCGGACCCTATGACATCCATTGGCAGCATACGCAAGCGCCCGTTTCTCACAGGCGTTTTTCTGATCTCCTTCTCCTCGCTGCTCTTTCAAATCCTGCAAACTCGCATCCTGTCGGTAATGGCCTGGTACTACCTGGCTTTTTTTGCCATCAGCGTGGCCATGCTGGGCATGACTGTTGGCGCCGTTTGGGTCTATCTTTGGCGTGAGCGCTTCCAGTCTGCGCAACTGCCCGTCACACTCTCCAATTTCGCGCTTCTCACCGCGCTCTCCATGCCGGCGTCCATGCTGCTCGCCTTTTGCCTGATTACCTCGCCGGCATTGTCGCTCACCACGGTGGTTTCGTGGGCATTGCTTTTGTCTGCTATGGCTGCCCCCTTCGTATTCGCCGGAGTGGTGGTGAGTCTGGCGCTGACACGCAGTCCCTTCCCCATCGGACAGGTTTATGGTTTGGACCTGCTCGGCGCGGCGTTGGGCTGCCTCGCTGTGCTTGGTTTACTCAATCTGCTGGATGCTCCCTCCGCTGTGATTGTGGCCGGAGTTATTGCCGGCCTCTCCTCGCTGGCCTTTGCCGCCAGCGCCAGCGTGGAAGACCGCCAGCGTCTCAAGTCAAATCCTCGGTGGCGCCAGCCGGCGACGGTCGTCGTCGCACTGCTGGTGATTGCTCTCTTCAATGCGCTCTCGCCGGTAGGTTTCAGCCCCATTCTGGTCAAGAATGCCATCGATGTTCCAGGCAAATATCACAAGTTCGAGAAGTGGAATTCCTATTCCCGTCTCCGCGCCTCACGTCCTCATATCATGTTCCCTGAAATGTGGGGACCCTCCTCCAAGCAACCGGCAGAGACGCGCGTTCCCGATGTGGAAATGGGCACAGATGGCTTTCATACCACCGAAATGTTTCACTACGACGGCACCAACAACTCCATTGACTTTTTGCAATACGATATGGTCAATCTGGCCTATCATCTTCCCGGCGTCCGCAAGTCCGCGGTGATCGGCGTAGGCGGGGGCCGCGACATATTATCGGCTCATCTGTTTGGTGTAGCGGACATCACCGGCGTGGAACTCAATCCTATCTACATCGATCTGCTCACGCGCGATACATTCTACAAGAATTTTTCCAATTTGACAGCGATTCCTAATCTGAAGCTTCACGTGGACGACGCGCGCAGTTGGTTTGCCGCCACCAATGAAAAATTTGATCTGGTGCAGATGAGCTTGATCGACACCTTCGCGGCCACTGGCGCCGGTGCCTTCAGCCTAAGTGAAAATGGCCTCTATACCCTAGAAGGTTGGCGAGCCTTTCTGAAGACCCTCAATCAGAATGGCGTCTTCACTATCAGCCGCTGGTACGATCCCAGTAATATCAACGAAACCGGACGCATGATCGGATTAGCGACGGCCGCTTTGTTGGATGCCGGAGTCAAGGACGCGCGACCGCATCTGTACGTTGCAACCACCGACAAACTCGCTACTCTTATCCTTTCCAAATCGCCTTTCACGGATGAGCAGTTGCGCATCTTGCATGACGCGGCGCGCGAAGGCGGTTTCTCCGAGTTGCTGACGCCCGACCGCCAGTCAGAATCTAAGCTGTTGAGCCAGACCGTCGAGAGCCGCGACCTCGCATCCCTTAATCGTGTGCTGGATTCTACCTATCTTGATCTCACCGTGCCCACCGACCAGCGGCCGTTCTTCTTCAACCAACTGCGCATCTTCGATCTGCAAGGCCTCGTAACCGTGGTGCGCAATGAACGCAATAATGTGGACGGAGGCGTATGGTGGGGCAATCTGATGGCCTCCGCCGTACTCATGATGATTCTCTTCATCTCCATCATCGCGGTAATTGCCACCATCCTGATACCTTTGCGGAGCGCCGCGCGCGAATGTTCCCGCACGCTGGCCATCGCCGGCAACCTCTATTTTTCGCTGATTGGCGTGGGCTTCATGCTGGCCGAGATCGCGCTGCTACAGTTTTTCAGCGTCTATCTGGGCCATCCCATCTACGCGTTGGGCATCTGCCTCTTCAGCCTGATCCTCGCCTCCGGAGTGGGCAGCATGGCCTCGGACTGGCTCAAGCTGAACACGCGTGCAAGACTGCTGACGTGGGGATGCATCGTTGTCGCTTACCTGGCGCTGTTGCAGTGGGTTCTGCCCTCGGTCTTCCAATCCACCACCAACCGCGAACGTCTGGTGCGCATCGGCATTTCGCTCGCTGCCATTCTGCCATTGGGCTTTCTGCTCGGCTTCGCATTTCCCACCGGGATGCGGTTGGTCTCGGCCATCGACGCGCAGCCCGCGCCTTGGTTCTGGGGCATCAACGGCGCCACCGGCGTTCTGGCCTCCGTGCTGGGCGTCATCTTCAGTATGTCCTTCGGCATCAATGTCACCATGCTGATTGCTGCAGCCTGTTACCTGCTGGTGATTCCCGCCGGCTTCGCCCTGTTGGCGTTGCGGCCCGCAAGCGCGCCGCAAGTTGTTGCATGATTGTGCGCGCGAATGCACCATCCATGCGCCGACTTTGATAGCTTGAAGTTATGACCGATATTTCCGCACAATCCGCTCTGGACGTTCTTGACCTGGAATCCCTGGCCGCCGACGTGGTGGCTCTGGCCATGAAAGCCGGTGCCAGCGACGCCGAGGCCGCCGTCCGCGAGGGCGATGAGTTCAGCGTCAACGTGCGGCTGGGCCAGGTGGAGACGCTTAAAGACTCCGGCTCGCGCGGCCTTGGCCTGCGCGTCTTTCTCGGCCAGCGCTCGGCCTCGGCAAGTACCAGCGATCTGACCGCCGAAGGCATTCGCCAACTGGTGGACGGCGCGCTGGCGCTGGCCAAAGTCACCGAGGAAGACGCCTTCAGCGGTCTCGCCGAATCCGGCGAATTCGGCTCCGTTCCCGGCGACCTTCATCTCTATCACGACGACGTATACTCGCTCCCCGGCACCGAGCGCATCGAGTGGGCGCGCCGTGCAGAAGCTGCCGCGCTCGCCGCAGACCCGCGCATCACCAACTCCGACGGCGGCTGCTTTCAGGCCGCCACCGGGCGCAAGGTGCTGGCCAACTCGCGCGGCTTTCTCGGCGGCTATCGCAGCAGCTATGCCGGCCTCTCCGTTTCTCCCATGGCTGAGGACACGGACGGCAGCAAGCAGAGCGACTACTGGTGGTCCAGCGCGCGCCGTCTCTCGGATTTGGATTCGCCCGAGTCCATCGGCCAGGAGGCCGCGCGGCGCACTCTGCGTCGTCTGGGCGCTCGGCGCGTGGCCACGCAGCGCGTTCCCATCGTCTTTGCCCGCGAGGTGGCCGGCACGCTGCTCGGCTCGCTCTTCGAGGCCGCTTCCGGCGACGCCATCTGGCGCAGCGCATCCTTTCTCGCTGGCCGCCTGGGCGAGCAGATCGCCACACCCGCGCTCACCCTCATCGACGACAACACCATGCTGCTGCCCACCGGCATGGGCGGCTTTGGCAGCTCGCCCTTCGACGGCGAAGGCCTGCCCTCGCGGCGCACCGTCGTCGTGGAAAATGGCGTGCTGCGCAGCTACCTGCTCAACACTTACACCGCGCGCAAGCTGGGCATGAACTCCACGCACAACGCCTCGCGCGGTCTGGCCGGCGCGCCGGGAATCGGCTGCGGCAATCTCTTTCTGGAACCGGGCGCGCTCACGCCGGAGCAGATCATCGCGGAGATTCCCGCCGGACTTTACGTCACCAGCCTGATGGGCTTCGGCGTCAACGTCGTCACCGGAGACTATTCGCGCGGCGCCACTGGACTGTGGATTGAGAACGGCGCGCTCACACACGCCGTCGAAGAGATCACCATCGCCGGCAACCTTGCCGAGATGCTGATGAACGTGACCGCCATCGCCAGCGACCTGGAGTTTCGCAGCGCCGTTGCCTCGCCCACGCTGCGCATCGACGGCATGACCATCGCGGGTGCTTGATCGACCTCGCCGCTCGCCATGCCAACGCGCAAATCGGAGCGACGTGCGCGCGGCCTTTAGATCGGCCTCTCCCACGTCTCCAGCGCGCGCTTGAACTCGCTCATGAAGCGGCCCGCGTCCGCGCCGTCGATGGTGCGGTGGTCAAAGCCCAGGCAGAAGTGCTGCATGGAGCGAATCGCAATGGTGTCGTTGCCCTCGGCGTCTGTCAGCACCACCGGCTCCTTGCGCAGGCTGCCGATGGCCAGAATCGCCGACTCCGGCTGGTTGATGATGGGCGTGCCGAACTCGTCGCCGAAGACCCCCGAGTTGGTGAGCGTGAAGCTGCCGCCCTGAACCTCATCCGGCAGCAGCTTCTTGGTGCGCGCGCGCTCGGCCAAATCCGCAATGGCGCGCGCCAGGACGGGGAAGCTCAAGCTCTCGGCCTGCCGCACCACCGGCACAATCAGCCCCCACTCCAGCGCCACCGCAATGCCCAGGTTGATCTGCGCATGATAGTGAATCAGTCCGTCGATCAGCGAGGCATTGACAATTGGATACTTGCCCAGCGCCGCCACAACAGCCGTGGCGATGAACGGCATATACGTCAGCTTGACGCCGTGCTGCTGCGCAAAGCGGTCGCGCTCACGCTCGCGCAAGCGCGCAATGCGCGTCATGTCGATCTTGTAGACGGTGTGCACGTGCGGGCTGATCTGCACGCTCTCCACCATGCGCTGCGCAATGATGGCGCGCATTCTCGTCATCGGCTGCGGCGAGGTCGGCAGTGCCTGCGCAACCCCGTTGCCCGTGCCGCGCTCGCTCAGGTGCCGCAGCACATCATCCTTGGTGATGCGCCCTTCTGAGCCGCTGCCGGCAATCTGGCTGAGGTCGAGGTTATTCTCTTTGGCAATGCGTCGCACCAGCGGCGACGTGCGCGGAGCACGGCCCGCGGCATCAGATGTGATCGCTGAGACTTTTCCCTCATGAGTTGAAGCATCCGTTGATTTTGTTGTAACAATGTACGGGCTGAAGCCCGTACCCTTCACTTGAGGACTCTGTTCAACCGAGGGTTTTTCCGTTGCAGCCGATACTGCCTCGTCGATCACCGCAACCACGGTATCCACCTCGACGGTGACGCCCTCCGCAACCTTGATCTCGGCCAGCACGCCGGCCACCGGCGAGGCAATCTCCGCGTCCACCTTGTCGGTGGAAATCTCAAACAGCGGCTCGTCCTTCTCCACCCGGTCGCCCGCCTTCTTGAGCCACTTGGTGATGGTGCCCTCAAAGATCGATTCGCCCATCTGCGGCATTACTACGTCGGTTGGCATGGCGCTCCCTCCGCGTGCACGCGCTCCGGCAAGATCAGGGAAGGCTGCAACGCGCGTCGCTTCTGGCCGGATTATAAATTGCGGCGCATCTGTCAGCCCAACCGCCGGGTATCCGGCTGCCCCCGCTCCTTCGCCTTTGGGGACCGGGGAATCCACGAACCTCCAAATTCCCCGTCATCCTGACCGAGCGCACCAAATATAACCTGTCATCCTATGCTTATAGCTTTGTCATCCTGACCCCTGTCCCCTGACCACTGTCGCGACGCCATCCCGCCATCTTTTTCTGATTCCTGATCCTCGCCATGCATATAATTTCCACCATCTGTCGCACAATACACTCATGAATCCACCGATGCCACACAACCCTCCGCGAGCGGAGCGCGCGCTTCAGGCCCCGCCGCAGCTGCTTTGCAGATCATTTCCTCGCCAGCGCGCACAATGGAATCATGGTCATCCAACACGGCTGCCGGGTTTCCCTCTTCCCTCTTCCCTATTTTTAGCCTGTAACTCCTTATCCTGGAAGATTTTGCAGGGAACTCCTTTGTTTTGACGATTTTACAGCGCAACCATGCTTGTAAGCTCATGAAAACAAGGATTTTGCATCCAAAATACGGGTGGGGGGGATCTCTACCCGGCGTGTGGCGCACACCACACCCACTGGCCCGGATACCCCAGCTCCGGCTTCTCAAACCAGGGAACTCACTAACCTCCTCCGGCCCCATTTTTCAAGATCGAATCGGCCGCTCGCCTCCGCCTTGCAACCGCTCGATCTCCACCGGAATTTGCAGCGGCGTGTCTTCGGCTGGAAATTGCGGCGCGGATCTTTCCGCCTGAGCGCGCAGCGCGGCCATGCTCTTAAATGCCAGCACCTGCTCACCAAATACCTCGCCGAAGCTCCGCGCCGCCCGGTGAGCAATCTCTTCCAGCGTAGGCAACGGCTCTGAACCTCGAAGTTCCTGCGCCAAGCTGGTCACCGCGTGGTCGGCGATGCCGCAGGGTACGATCAGCGCAAAGCCGCCGAGGTCGGTGGTCACATTGAAGGCAAAGCCGTGCGAGGTAATGCCGTGCGCCACGTGTATGCCGATCGCGGCGATCTTGCGCTCCGCCCCGCCAGCCGCCGGACACCAGACGCCGGTCAGGCCCTTGATGCGCCCTGCGCGCAGGCCCAATCCGCCGCAGAGCCGGATCAGCGCCTCTTCCATGCCGCGCACAAAATCCACCGGACCCATGCGTCCTCCGCTTTGACCGCGTAGCGTGCGCAGGTCGAAGATCGGATAGCCCACCAACTGCCCCGGCCCGTGATAGGTCACGTCGCCGCCGCGATTGATCTCGTGAACCGCGACGCCGCGCCGCGCCAGCAACTCGTCCGACGCCAGAATGTTCGCCCGCTTCGCATTGCGGCCCAGAGTCAGCACCGGCGGATGCTCCAGCAGCAACAGCACATTCCCCGCGCGCCCCGCAGCCACCAGAGCGGCCGCCTCCGTCTGCAGGCGCAGCCCCTCGTCGTAGCTCACCCGCCCCAGATAGAGATACTGAATCATCGTCTTTGATTGTAGCGACGGCGTCTTCCGCAGACAGAAGGATTGGGCAGATGTGATTTTGCGCTACACTAGCTACTGGCAGGAGGACCGGGCGGTCGCTGCCGGAGGGCGTGCGCAAGCGCGGTTCTTCGGGGGAGGAAAGTCCGAACTCCGCAGGGCAGTGTGCCGGATAACGTCCGGGATGTGGGCTTGAAAGCCCGCAGACGGCCAGTGCCACAGAAAAGATACCGCCTCGGCTACCCCTCCACCTTCGGGTCGCGGGCCTCCCTGGAAACGCAAGACCCGAGTTGGTCCGGCTTGCCGGACGCGCTCGCCGTTGCGGAATCTCCAGCGCCGGGGTAAGGGTGAAATGGTGCGGCAAGAGCGCACCGCTCCGGCGGTAACGCCGGGGGCAGGGTAAACCCCACACGGAGCAAGACCAAATAGGGAGGGAAGCGCGAGCCAAGAGCCAGGCTCCGCTGCGTATCGGCCCGATGCGCCCAGGCGGCTCTCTGCACGGCGCGGTGCTTTTTCAGGCAGCTCCATGCAATGGCCGGAACCTCCGGGTAGGTCGCTGATGAGCGTCCGCGGCAACGCGGCGCCTAGAGGAATGACCGCACACGACAGAATTCGGCTTACAGGTCCTTTTGCCGAAGATTGCGACTCGCTGGCGAGCGTTTTTTGCTTGCGAGGGTGAACGACGACAGCCTCGGCCGGGAGCGCATTCCGGCTGGGGCTGACCATTTTTGGGGTGGATATTTGCTCGGCTAAAAAAACTTACACAATCGTAATGCCGTTTTGCTGATAATTATGTGTCGTTGACCGATAGTTAATTCAGAGTCACACGGTTGTGCGGTTCATCCGGTTCTGTCGGGCGTATCCAGAAAATTTGTGTCACAGAATTCAGCCCATGGAACAGGCCGGCTTCGAATACTGTAACCCTTGCCGCAAGGCATGAGAAAGGCAGGCCAGCAATGCAATCCTCCCCCCAAGCATTCCTCTCCATCCCATCGTCTCACGGCGCGATGGAGCACTCCCATCATGCCGAAGAATTGGCCTACGAGGCCATGACCGTTCTTGCCATCCTGCTGGTGCTGGGCAGCCTATGGTTATTCTGAGCGCATAGCCTATGGCGCTATCATCAAACTGTGCAAGCTGAACAGCCCCACTATCCTTTGGGCGACATTCTGGCCAACGCCATCACGCACGGCGTGGGCGCACTGCTGGCCATTGCCGGCGCGGTCTACCTGATCGCGGTATCGACAGGCGGCTCGGCGTGGCTGGTCGTCAGTTGCTCGGTCTTTGCCGCGACGCTGGTGCTGGTATACATCTGCTCCACGCTCTATCACTCGCTGGTCCGCACCCGCGCGCGCCACGTCTTTCACATCCTCGACCACTCGTCCATCTACCTGCTGATCGCCGGCACCTACACGCCCTTTACGCTGGTTTCGCTGCGCGGCCCTGTGGGCTGGACGCTCTTTGGCGTGGTCTGGTCGCTGGCTGTCGCCGGAGTCGTCTTCAAGAGTTTTGCCGTGGACCGCTTTGAGGTGGCATCGGCGGTGGTCTACCTGGCGCAGGGCTGGTTCGTGGTCGTCGCCGTGGTGCCGCTGATCCATGCCATCGGCTGGCATGGGGTGATGTGGCTGGGCGCGGGTGGCATCGCTTACACACTGGGCATTGTCTTTTTTGCCTACGACCGCCTGCGCTACTTCCACGCCCTCTGGCACCTCTTTGTGCTCGCAGGCAGCATCTGCCATTACTTCGGCATCCTCTTTTACGTGGTTCCAGCGCGGTTTTGAGCGGAGTGAATCCGCATCTTGCCCCATCTTTCGCGTGCATCATTTCCGGTGCAAATTGACCTAACCCCCTCAAACCCGGTACACTACTCTAGTTTGGCGATTCCTGCCTGATGCCGTGGATCTGGACGCTCGCCTGAAGAACCAGGGGCTTGAGCGAGCCGGGTTTGAGTGTTTTGCGGCGCAGAAGTTTCCGCCCGAGCTAACTTTTTTGAACACGCCGGTCGAGTTGGGCCTGCGCTGGAGGTTTTATGTACGCGGTGATTCGTACCGGTGGCAAGCAGTATCGGGTCGCTCCTGGCGACGTAGTGAAGATTGAGAGCATCGGCTCGGAGAACCAGACCGTCGAGTTCAGTGATGTGCTGGCCGTCAGCGGCGAGCCGGGAACCGTGGCCAAGCCGGCCACTGCCAGGGTGACCGCCGAAGTGCTCGGCGAGGGACGAGGCAACAAGATTCTGGTCTTCCACCTCAAGCGTAAGAAGCAGTATAAGAAGCTGCAAGGCCATCGGCAGAACTTTACCGAGGTGCGCATCAAGGCCATCGAGGCCGACGGCGTTACCTATACCGCCGCCTAGGAGCTTACAGCTGTTAGCTCTCGGCTTTCAGCGCGGCAATCGCGGGTACAAAGAGGATTAGCCCCGAACGGGCAGAACTGAAGGCTGAAGGCTGATAGCTGACGGCTTGAAAAGGAGATTGAGCAATGGCACATAAAAAGGGTGGAGGCAGCTCCACAAACGGACGGGATTCCAATGCACAGCGGCTGGGCGTCAAGGCCTTTGCCGGCGAGCTGATCACTGGCGGCTCCATCATCATGCGCCAGCGCGGCACGCGCATCAAGCCCGGCGTCAACGTCGGCATCGGCTCCGACGACACGCTCTTCGCCAAGGTCACCGGACGAGTGAAGTTTTCCGATCACGGCAATCGAGGTCGCTTTGCCTCCATCGAGCCGGTAGCTGCCGAGTAATTCCGGCTCCTATTCAACAAAAAGCCGCGGCACGAGCCGTGGCTTTTTCTGCGTTCTGATCTCTGCTCTCTGTTACGTCTCTGACTCCCGACTCTTCAGATTTCGTGCCAGCACTCCTTCGACGGCCTTGTCGACATCGGTGAGGAAGAAGCCGCTGGCTGGCTGCACGGCGACCTGCGTCCCGGTGTGGCCCAGCGCGGAGGCAATCTCGTTCCAGCGCAAGATGGTGGAGTTGACCGGCATCATGATCGGCTTGCGCGCCGGCTCAGGCAGTGCGCAGTAGGCCACCCATATCCCCAGAGCTGCCAGAATCACCGATTCAGAGACGAATTGCAAGGGATCCGTCAGCGAGGTGTGGCGGGACCAGAATGAAGCCAGAATGAAGTCGCTCGAGGACATCAGACCGAAGCCCAGGGCGATCCCAAAGGCCATGTCGCGCACCGGCAAGCGCAGCGCATTCATGCTCACGCAGAGGAAGCCCAGCAGGCAAAGCTCAATGATGCTCACCGAACGCATCAGTGCGTAGGCAATCTCTGGAATGATCATGATCCCTTTGTTCGTGTAGGAGATCGACGAAAAAGCCAGGAAAACCGAGGCCAGAGCCGCCCAGCGAAAGACGATGATGCCTAGCCGCGTCAGACCGGAAAACGCCTGCAACGCGGAACGAAAAACCTCCATGCAAATAAAGTAGAGCAATACCGCGCTGGCGATATAGACCGCCCAGAAAATATAAAAGTAGATCGGGTAAAAGAGATTGTGGAACCAATGCCGGGACTGGCCGTAGAGGAGGACGAGCAGCAAGGGAGCCGAGCCTACGTGCAACGCCAGATAACCGCCCATCGCCGGAAAACGATTGTGCAGCTTCTTCGTCCAAAAATAGCAGCCCAGCACACACCAAAGAATAAATTCAACCACGCTCATCAGGGACATCGCGGTCTGTGAAGACATAACAGGCCTCTCGCCACATTCTAAGAACAATCTCAGAATAGCGCATATGGCTGAAATATCAACAGAAATCCGACTCCTCAGGCTCTTGCCGGATCATTTTCCTCAATGCGCCTGTGGCGTTGAATCAGGCTTTTGCGGTCCGGCGGGCTCAGGTGGACACAGGTAGGGTCCGCAGACCGGCCCAGGAAATGTCGCGGTGGCAGACTGGCGGCTGGGAAGTGCGCGAGCGGTCTTGGGTGTGGTGGCGGCGGCAAAACCGGCGACGACAATCGACAGAGCGAAGATGCGAATGGCGAGTTTCATAGAAGGTAACCTCAGGCGGATTTGAATTGACAGAAGATGAGCCTCCTGTAGTGTGATACATTAGGAACAAAACGATAATAAGTCAAGTTATTTCATGCAGTTATTTAAGTGGTAATCGGTATTATTACCAACGTAATACAGCCTCCCGGAAATCCACCGCCTTCTTTTGCCTTTCAGCGGTCAACTTCACCCCTATCTCTGACCCTTCCGCGTGCTAAAATACAGGAAGGAAACTTCGCTTGAAAGCCCCTGTCTTTCAATTGCTTAGGCCCCCCAATCCGGCCAATGTCAGCACCCAGGGCTTCGCGCCCCCTGCGGCAGTACAAGCGAAAGTTATGCGAACGGAACCCTATGGCGACTGATCCTCTGAATCCGACCCCCCTCCCCGGCGACAACGACAGCTACACTGGCGAAAACATCAAAATTCTCGAAGGCCTTGAAGCCGTGCGTCTGCGCCCTGCCATGTATATCGGTTCGACCGGAGAGATGGGTTTGCATCACCTCGTCTATGAGGTCGTCGACAATTCCGTTGACGAGGCGCTGGCCGGCTATTGCAAAAAAATCGATGTCATCATCCACGTGGACAACTCCATCACGGTTGTTGATGACGGCCGCGGTATTCCCGTGGACATGATGCCGCTCTCCAACGGCAAGATGATGCCGGCGGTGCAGGTGGTGCTGACCAAGCTCCACGCAGGCGGCAAATTCGACGCCTCTACCTACAAGGTCTCCGGCGGTCTGCACGGCGTCGGCGTTAGTTGCGTTAATGCGCTCTCGCAGGAGTTCAACGTCGAGATCTGGCGCGACGGCTTCACATGGGAGATGGACTTCAGCGCGGGCGAGCCGGTGAGCGAGTTGCGCAAGGCGGGCACCAGCAAGCGGCGCGGCACCAAGATTCACTTCCTCCCCGACAAGTCGATCTTTTCCGTCTCCGAATACAACTACGACACGCTGGCGCAGAGATTGCGCGAGATGGCCTTCCTCAACAAAGGCCTGGAGATTACCCTCACCGACGAGCGCACCGCCGACCCGAAGACCGGCGAGGCTCGCCGGGCAGAATTTAAATACGCCGGCGGCATCGCCGAGTTCGTCAAGCATCTCAATCGCGGCAAGCAGGTCCTGCACGACAAGCCGATCATGATGGAGGCGATGCGCGATAACGTCGAGATCGAGATCGCGCTGCAATACAACGACAGCTACTCGGAGACGGTCTTCAGCTTTGCCAACAACATCAACACCGTTGACGGCGGCTCGCATCTCTCCGGCTTCCGCACCTCGCTGACGCGCACCGTCAACGCCATCGGCCAGTCGCTCGGCCTCTTCAAAGACATGAAGGAGAACCTCAGCGGCGACGACGTGCGCGAAGGCCTGGTTGCCGTGGTCAGCGTCAAGCTCTCGCAGCCGCAGTTTGAAGGCCAGACCAAGGGCAAGCTCAACTCCGACATCGCCGGCACGGTGCAGGCCTTTGTCAACGAGCGGCTGGGCGCGTTTCTGGAGCAGAATCCGCCCATCGCCAAGCGCATCATCAACAAGGCCATTGAGGCCTCGCGCGCGCGTGAAGCGGCCCGCAAGGCCCGCGACCTGACGCGCCGCAAGGGCGTGATGGACGGCGCCGGCCTGCCGGGCAAGCTGGCCGATTGTAGCGAGCGCAACCCGGAGCGCTGCGAGCTTTATCTAGTGGAGGGAGAGAGCGCCGGCGGCACCGCCAAGCAGGGGCGCGACCGCCGCTTCCAGGCGATTCTGCCGCTCAAGGGGAAAATCCTCAACGTCGAAAAGGCTCGCTACGACAAGATGCTGGGCCACGAGGAAATTCGCGCCATGATCACGGCGCTGGGCTGTGGCATCGGCAAGGACGACTTCGACGCCAGCAAAATCCGCTACGGCAAAATCATCCTGATGACCGACGCCGACGTCGACGGCTCGCACATTCGCACCCTGCTGCTTACGTTTTTCTTCCGCCATATGACGGAGCTGATCAAGCGCGACAACATCTACATCGCCCAGCCGCCGCTGTTCAAGATCAAGAAGGGCCGCTTCGAGCAGTACATCAAGGACGAGCGCGAGTTCGTCAAGGTGATGGTCAACCGCGCCTCAGAGGGGATGATTGTGCGCCACGGCGAAGCCGCTCTGCGCATTGAAGGCGCGGACCTGACGCGCTTCATGGGAACGCTGAGCGAGTATCTGGACTTTGTCGAGAAGGTTGACAAGCGCGTCCGCAATGAAAAGCTGACCGAGCTGCTGGCCCGCGCCGAGCTGGTGCACCGCGCCGACTTCGCCTCCAAATCCGAGAGCGAGCTGCCGCCCAAGCTGGCCCAGCTTCATGCCGAGCTGGCCGAGCGCGCCGATGAATTTCAGTTCAAGTCGCTGGGCGCGCTGCTGGAGGACGAGGAGCACCACACCTGGTCCATCAGCTTCGTCGATGCGCAGGGTGCCGAGCGCCGCATCGACTGGGTTCTCGCCTCCAGTCCCGAGTTCCGCCAGATGATGGCGAAATATTCCCTCATCAAGGACTTCCTCGAGCCGCCCTTCCTCATCGAATATGCCGCCAAGGCCGCCGCTGTCGAGGCCGCGCCGGAGGCTGAAGCCGAGGAGGATGCCACCGAAGAGAGCGCGGAAGTTCAGGCCGAGTCCAAGCAGGCCCGCCGCACCGCCCGCATCTCGCGCGAGCCGGTGGAAAAGCAGACCGCTCGCGAGCTCTTTGCTTACATCGTCGAGCAGGGCAAGAAGGACTACTCCGTGCAGCGTTACAAGGGCCTGGGCGAGATGACCAGCACGCAGCTGTGGGAGACGACGATGGACCCTGAGCGGCGAACGTTGCTGCAGGTCAAGCTCGAAGACATCGCCGAGACCGAAGCCATCTTCACCACCTTGATGGGCGAAGACGTCGAGGCCCGCCGCAAGTTCATTGAGGACAACGCCCTTGACGTAAAGAACCTCGACATATGAGGATGTGACCGAAATTCCTGTCGATTTGTGACCGTTTACGAGTCGGTCACGGTGCACATTGTGACCATGCTTGCGTCAAGATGGGTATTCTGTTTGTGACCATCGCCTGTGACCAGGCACGGTCAATTTACGGTCACGCCGGTCTTCCAGCCGCTCCTTTTCCACATCCTCCGCGTGGGTTTTATCACCATCAGCAGATTGAGCAGCGCGGTTTTTTCGGCTGCGTCGGTAACAATGCGCGCCTTTTCCGGCGTGAAGTACTGGGAACAGGGATTAGATTCGCATCACAAAAATAATTTCAACCGGTTGTCCATTCGATCTGAAAGCAAGAAGCTGGTTGTAACGAGCAATCAGATTTCCGAGGAGAGATCGAATGGACGATCACCGAATGATCGACATACCGTCCATGTCGAGAGCTGTTGGCAAAATGGTCGTCGAGCAAGGCTGCACAAAGCAGTCGGCGGCCCTTTGCTCCCACGATTGCCGGGGCTATAAAACAGTTTGCATACACATAGCGCTATTCAAAATATTGCTGGACAAAACTGTCTAAATTTGACACAGTTTGGTTTTAGCCGCCGGTTGCCCATGAGTCGACGGCCATTCCCCACCCAAGGAGCTTTCCCGTGGCAGATCACTCCATGATGAAATTGGGCCGCAAGGCCATCAAGACCGACTCGCGCACCCTGGCTCTCGGCGACTATCTCACCCCGGCGCTTCCGCCTCCGCCCGCCGCTGCCGACTGGACCAAGGGCATTACCAGTTGGGGCATGATGCTCAACGATACGCTGGGCGACTGCACCATCGCCGGCTGCGGCCACGCCGTGCAGGTTTGGACTGCCAACACCGGCTCGATTGTGACCGTCCCCGACGCCACCGTCCAAAGCTACTACTCGCAGTGGGACGGCTACGTTCCCGGCAATCCCAGCACCGACCACGGCGGCGTGGAGCTGGACGTGCTGAATAACTGGCAGAAAAACGACTTTGTCGGCCACAAACTGATAGCCTTCGCGGATCCCAGAGTCACGAACCTGGTCGAAATTCGCCAGTCCATTGCCCTGTTCGGCGGCGTTTACATTGGCCTTACCCTGCCAGCGACGGCGCAGAGCCAGGATGTTTGGGATGTGGTCAAGGGCGGCGGCGCCAACGCCAAGCCCGGTAGTTGGGGCGGCCACTGCGTCTTTGTACCCAAGTACGACGCAAATAGTTTCACATGCATCACCTGGGGCCAGCCCAAGACCATGACCCTGGCCTTCTGGAAGAAGTACTGCGACGAGGCCCACACCCTCTTCGCCCAGGACTGGCTGACCGCCAAAGGAGCACCCAGCGGTTTCGATCAAGCGCAGTTGCAGACCGATCTGAAGGCCATAGTCTAGCGATTCAGAGCTGATTTCCTCCGCCAAGCGTCGAATGTGGAGCCGCGTCCTACACAAGGCCCCCCCCTAAGGTGGTTTAATACCTAAAGGGGGGAGCACTGCCTTCAAAGATGGGCAGTGGCTTCCGTGCTCCCGTGGAGGTAACCCGAAACCGATGTCTTCTTCTTGCCGTATTGCCCTTTTGCTGGCGCTGAGTATCGCCGCCACCGCCGCCTTGGCCCAAAGCTCGAGTTCGAGCAGTAGTTCTGCAACTCCAGCTGCGGAGCCAACCCCGGCACTGTCAACGCACTCCGCGGCGCAGTCGCCGGGTGCGCTCAGTGTGCAGGCCCGCATCCGCGCCCGCCGCGTCCAGCGCCGCGCCGCCGCCATTCACGAGGCATACTCGCACCGCTATGAGGCGTATACCGGAATGGGCTACAAGCGTTTTGACCCCGGTTCGGGTTATCCCGCCAGCCTTGGTGTCGCCCACGGTCCCGGACTCCAGCACGTGCATGAGTACGCCTGGACGGTCGGACTCACACGCTACGCGAATGAGCGCTTCGGCATCACTGCTGAAGGCCGCGGCTACTTTGGCACCGCTTATCTAGGCCTCCAACCGGACAACCCCTATGCTGTCCAGGGCATCTACAATCCGGCGATCAGCCAATTTGCCATTCTGGCTGGCCCCACCTATCGCTTTTATCTGCAGCCCAAGTTTTCCGTCTCCGGCCGCGTACTCGGCGGAATAGAAAAGGGCAACTTCTCCGGCGACATGAACCACAGCGTCGCCCTTGCCACCGGCATGGGACTCTGGCCGGACGGCTTTACCTACGCCATCAGCCCCGGCGTCTCTGCGGAGTACAACCTGACCCCGCACGTCGGTCTGCGCGTTGCGCCGGAGTACTACTTCAGCGGCTACGGCTCAACCTTGCAGCACAGCCGCGGCTTTGCCCTCGGCTTGATTTACCGCTTCGGCAAGCAGTAGAAGCGGAAAGCTGGAACAGAATAGAAGGGTACGGGCTTCGGCTCGTACCCTTTTTCGTTACTGCCGAATCATAGCCGCCATGAGGCAGACCGAATCCCTCTAGCACGTTCCCAGCTTGGTATCATCGACTCAGACTCCCGGCACAAATCCATCCGGGTTCTCCGCTGAGGCTTCCACGCGATGACTCTCGCCCAGACCGCGCTTCCGGCTCACCTGCACGCGCCCGCTCCCGGCTCCACGGCCCAGCTCATCAACGACCTGCGCAAACTCTTCAAGGTCAAGGTCGTTGCCCTGGTGCTGGTCACAGGATGGGGCGGTTTTTACCTCGGCTCGCTGCACTCCGGCATCACCAGCATACAGCGCGGCCTGCTGGAGACGCTGCTGGGCATTGGGCTGGTTTCGGCCGGAGCCGGGGCGCTGAATGAGGCTCTGGAGCGCCGCATCGACGCGCTGATGAAGCGCACCGCCGACCGCCCGATGGCCGCCGGACGCTTTTCGTTGGCGCAGGGCGTACTGGCCGGACTTGCGGCGCTGGCGCTGGGCGCGGGCTGGCTGGCGCTGACGACCAACCTGCTGACCGTGGCGCTGGCGCTGCTGACGGCCTTCACTTACGTGGCGATCTACACGCCGCTCAAGCGCTTCACCGCGCTGGCCACCTTCATCGGCGCATTTCCCGGCGCGATGGGTCCGCTGCTGGGCTGGACGGCGGCTCGCGGGCAGATAGAAGCTCCAGGCGTGGCGCTGTTTGCGATTCTCTTTGTATGGCAGTTTCCGCACTTCATGTCGATTGCATGGCTTTATCGCGAGGAGTACGCCCGCGCCGGAATTCGTATGCTTCCCGTCGTCCAGCCCAGCGGCCTCTCCACCGTTGTCGAGGCGCTTGTCTTCGCCGTGCTGATGATACCCGTCAGCCTTGAGCCGTGGTTGCTGGGCGTGGCCGGAGTGAGTTATGCCGTGCTGGCGGTTGCGCTGGGGCTGCTTTACCTGGCGTACACCATTCGCTTCGCCCGCATCCTGCGCGTGACGGACGAAGACGAAAGCCGCAAACTGGCGCGCGACCTACTCAAGGTCAGTGTGCTTTATCTGCCCCTGCTGTTTACCGCGCTGATGCTGTGCGCGAAGGCGAATCAGTAGGGAAGCTGGAAAAATTTCGTGAGATTGCAACTCGGTCGCTGGAGTAATCTGTTTGTTTGGAGGAGATTGTGCTCGACATTCACTTACCGCACGGAAAGCTGCTCGGCATCAAGGAATTCTTTCTACATCTCTTCACCATTACCATAGGCTTGCTCATCGCTCTGAGCCTGGAAGGTTGGGTGGAGTATCACCATCATCAACATCTGGCCCACGAGGCGGAGGACAGCATACGCGCCGAGATTGCCAATAACTCGCATGAAGTAGTTCGGCAACGACAGATGATCAAGGATGGCCAAAAGAAATTAGAAGCAGACCTGAAGGTCCTGGCGGAGTGGCGGGCACATCCCCACGCCAAAGGCCACCTCGATTTAACGATCAGTTTGGGAGGCTTTGACGACATGGCTTGGAAGAATGCTCAGAACACCGGTGCCATTGCCTATATGCCCTACAAAGATGCCCAGAACTTCTCAGACATCTATACGTATCAGGACATATATTTCAAAACAGGAATGAATAGTCTCAACGATCTTGGCAATGCATCTTCGCTCGCTATCTCAGCTCCCAAAGATTGGGATCCAACTCCCTCACAGATAGACATAGAGACCGATCGCATCGGCAAGGTCCAATTTGACCTCGTGATTATAAGTGGAGTGATTGACAATTTGGACAGGGAGTACAAAAAATTTGAGGCTGAACACATATTGAATCTGAGGAAACCATGACTGTCGCAGCCCCATCGCCGAGCACCCGCCCCGCCATCGCCGCGATTCTCGCCGTCAGCTTGGCGGCGACGGCCTTTCTCTTCTGGCTGATCTACGTGCATCCCACGGCGGACACAGCTAACGTGCGCTTTGCGTTTCTTCCCGCGCTGAATGCCGCGCTCAACGGCCTTAGCGCAGTCGCGCTGCTGATTGGCTACATCTTCATCCGCGCCCGCCGCATCGCGGCCCATCGCGCAGCGATGATAACAGCCTTTCTTTTTTCCACTCTTTTTCTTATCAGCTACATTCTCCATCACGCGCTGCACGGCGACGTTCGCTACCCGACGCACGCGGCGCTACGCATGGTCTATCTGCCGCTTCTGGCGAGCCACATCGTGCTGGCCATCGTTGCTCTGCCGCTGATTCTGGTGACATTTTTCTTTTCGCTCACAGGTCGAATTCCGCAGCACCGCAAGGCGGCCCGCTGGACCCTCCCGTTCTGGCTTTACGTTTCCATCACCGGTGTTGTCACCTGGGCGATGCTGCGGCTGGCGCAAGGATAGGAAAGACCATGACCGCAAATCCCAACCCGCGCAACGACGGCTCACGGCATCTGCTGCAAGCCGGTCTGTCGATGCTGGGCGCTGGGCTGGTGGCAATCCTGCTACTGCAAATCATCTTCGGCGGATTTTCGTCCACCGGCGCGCACACCAACGCCGGCTGGCTGGCGCTGATTGTTGCGCTGATGTGCCTTCCTTTCGGTTTGCTGCTGACGGCGCTGGGCGCGGCCAAGGCGCTCAGGAATCGCGCCCATTTCCGCCAGCAATGACGGTCTGTTATTCTTTGTAATCAACGGAGAAAACATCATGGCAAGAAGCGTAAACAAAGTCACCCTCCTCGGCAACGTCGGCAAGGACCCGGAGATTCGCTCCACACCCAGCGGCACCATGGTAGCCAGCCTTGCCTTGGCCACCAGCGACCGGCAGAAGGACGCGCAGGGCAACTGGCAGGATCGCACCGAGTGGCACAACCTGAAGGCCTTCAACCGCACCGCGGAGATCGTCCGCGACTACGTGAAGAAAGGCTCCAAGCTGTATATCGAGGGCAAGATCACCACCAACAGCTGGGAAGACAAGGAAACCAAACAGAAGAAGTATCGCACCGAGATTCTGGTCAACGAGCTGGTGCTGCTCAGCGGGCGCGAAGAGGGCGCGGGCGGCTACAGCAAACCGGCCAGCTCATCAGCCAGCTTCGACCAGCGGCCACCGGCCTCTGCTGGCGACGACTACGCCCAGCAGGCAGAAATCTCCGACGACGATATACCGTTCTAAGATCAGCCGGAGACGGCGGCGCTGCTCACTTCGTCCACTGGTCCACCCAGTCGTTCACCGTCTTGTACCAGAGGCGCGCGTTCTGCGGCTTCAGCACCCAGTGACCTTCGTCGGGGAAGTAGAGCATCTTGCTCGGCACCTTCAGCCGCTGCAAGGTGGTGAAGAGCTGGAAGCCTTCGGCGACATCGAGGCGGTAGTCGAGCTGGCCGTGAATCACCAGCGTCGGCGTGTGGAAGTTCTTCGCCGCGAGCGCGGGAGAAAATTTGCGATAAGGATTCTCTGAGTCGGGTTTGCCGTAATAATCCCACGGCTTGCCCTTGAACTCCCACTCGTTGAACCAGAGTTCTTCCGTGCTGCCGTAGGCCGATTCGGGATTGAACATTCCGTCGTGGCTGACGATGCACCGGAAGCGATTGGTGTGGCCGAGAATCCAGTTGGCCATGAAGCCGCCGTAGCTGGCACCCAGCGCGCACTCGCGGGCCTTGTCGATGAAAGGAAAATGCTGCTCGGCGTAGTCGAGGCCTTGCATCAGGTCGGTGAATGGCTTGCCGCCCCAGTCGCCGTTGATCTCGTCGATGAACTTCTGCCCGTTGCCTGTAGAGCCGCGCGGATTGATCATCACCACCACGTAGCCATTCGCCGCAAACAGCTCCGCATTCCAGCGATAACTCCACGAGTCGCCCCAAGCGCCCTGCGGTCCGCCATGAATCAGCAGCTTCACCGGATATTTATTCTTAGCATCAAAGCCCGGCGGCCGGATGAGGAAGCCCTGGACTTTGGTTTTATCGGAAGCTGTGAACCAAAAAGCCTCCATCTTCGGCAGGTCGAGTTGTTCGAGAAGGGCGTCGTTGAGGTGGGTGAGCTGCTCAGGATCGTAGACGGACAAAGTAATGTCGTGGCTTGGCTTATTCAGTTCGGCAGAATAAACGCGAATGATATGTACCGCTTCATCAATATCCAAAAGGTCAGCAAGCACAGTCTCGGAAGGTCGACCAACTCGCGCTAAGTTACCAACTACAAACTCATGTCCGTTTTTGAGGATCGGGTGAATATCGCTCCATTCTCCAGCGGCTTTACCCATGCGCGTGAGATTGTCACCAGTAATATTATTCTCATAGATCGGCGCTTCTCCCTTTTCAAGCGATACAAACAAAATATGGCGCGAGTCATCGATCCACGCAAATTCATCTACCCATAGGTCAAAATTAGCAGGGGCACGATTCGGCAACATCGCATCCTTTAGCAGATCCTTGCTCGTCTTCGCCGCCCGGTCATACACCACCAGCCGGAACTTATCGCTCTCATACCCCGCCCGCTCCTGCGAGCGCCACGCCAGATACTTTCCATCGGGCGAGTAGGCGGGATTGAAGTTGCCGCCAGCCGAGGTGCTGATCGCTACCGGCTTGGCCGTCGGGTTGGTGAGGTCGAGGGTGAAGATTTTTGCGCTGACGCTCGTCGCCGGCTCGGGGTCAAGGTTCTCGGTGAAGGCCAGTTCCTTCGAGTCGGGAGAAATGGCGCAGCCGCAGCCGCCGCCATCGAGCGAGAACGGCGGAACGTCGTGCAAATCGTTCGGCGTCAAATCCCTCACCGCGCCGGTTGCGATGGTGAGCAGAAAAAGATGGCTGCGCTTGTCGCCGGTGTAGCGGTCCCAGTGGCGATAGAGCAGGTGGGTAAAAATCTGCGCCTTGACCTTGCTGTCGGCGAGAGCGGCGTCGCGGTCGGAGTTGCATTCGTCGCCCACGCCGCCATCGTTGGGCATGATCGCCGGACAGTCAGGAAAGACCGCCGAAGTAAAGACAATCGCCTTCCCGTCGGGCGACCAGAGAGCGTCGGCGGCTCCGGTGTTGATATTGGTGAGCTTCTTGGCGTTTGCCGTTGCGCCGGTTGCCGGGTCGAACTCCGCCTGCCAAATCTGCGCCATGCCGGTGCGCTCGCTGATAAAGAGAATACGCTTGCCGTCGGCGGAGAATTGGACACCCGAATCTCCCGGCTGGGCGACGGCGATCTTGCGCGGCTCTCCGGCGGAAATCGCCTGCAACCACAACTCCGCCGTTTTGGAATTCTTCTCCAGATTGACGGTGGTTACGGAGTAGGCCAGCCACTTGCCGTCGGGCGAAACGGCGGTCTCGCCGAGGCGCTTCATCGCCATCAGATCGTCGAAGGTCATGGGGCGCTTGGCGGGCGCGGTCTGGGCGATGCCGATGGAGGCGGCGAAGGCGAGAGCAAAGGAGAGAAGGACGGTAATTTTGCGCATGAGATTTCCTTGTTCGCGCCGGGGAAACGTCCACTGCGGCGCGAAGGAGAAGTTTACACCCCGGAGGGTTTTGGTTGACAGCGGCGGGCGGTGGCGGGTCAGTTTGAGAAAAGATTCCCTCGGGGGCTACAGCCCAGTTCATTTTGCAGTCAGTAATGTACGGGCTGAAGCCCGTACCCTTCATGTCTGAAGCCCATACCCTTCAAACTGACCCACACCTGGCGGGCTGAGATTCATGAGCCTGCGGTAAGATAAGTCATGCGCCAGTTTGCTCTTGTCGCCCTCAGTTTTGCCCAGCTTGCGCTCAGCGGCTGCGGATACCACGCGCTGGGCGCGGCTACCCACCTGCCGCCGAGCGTGCATACGCTGGCCGTGCCGGAGTTTGCCACACGCACCGAGGCCTATCGCGCGGAGACGGTGATGACCCAGGCCGTGATTCGCGAGTTTGCCACACGCACGCGGCTGCGGGTGACGCCCGACGCCAGTACCGACGCCGACGCCACATTGCATGGAACGATTCTCAAGCAGACCGTGGAACCGCTGACCTTTAACTCCACGACGCAGCAGTCCTCTAGCTTCGTGATTACCGTGGTGGTCTCCGTGACACTAACCAGCCGCGAGGGCAAGGTGCTCTACGAAAACAAGAATTATGTCTACCGGCAGCAGTATCAATCGACCACGAATTTGTCGAGCTTCTTTGATGAGAGTCCGGCGGCGGTGGAGCGGCTCTCGCGGGATTTTGCGCGGCAACTAGTGGCCGATGTGCTGGAAGGATTCTAAAGACTGGGAATAGGGACCAAGGGCGGATGAACGAGGCGAACAAATGCCGGAGAACAGGGCGATGAGCATCTCGCGCTGGGGCGCGGGCTTCACGGCGACGGGCCGCTTTGTGGCGGAGATGGATGCCGCGGCTGCGGGCAAGGGCGTGCTGCGGTCTGGATACGTGCTGGCGGGCGATGAGATTTTTTTGTTAGACCGCTGCCGCGCGGCTGTGCTCAAGGCCTTTGTGCCGCCGGAGTTGCGCGACTTCTGCTTGTCGGATTTGGACCTGAGCAATGTTTCGATCTTCGAGGTGCTGGACCGCGCGCAGAGTCCCTCGCTGATGGCGCCCTTTCAGGCGATCTTTGTGCGCAACGTGAAGCAGCTTTATACGCGCGGTGCAAAGAAGGAAGAGTTTGCCGCGCTGGAGCGCTACTTCCGCTCGCCCAATCCGCAGGCGGTGATCATCTTTGTCGCGGATTTTGTGCGCATTCCCTCCGACACACGACGCATGGAGATGGACGACAAGAATCGCTTTGAGCGGCTGACCGAGACGCTGGGTCAACACTGCGGCATGGTGGAGCTGGCGCGGGTGAATGAGGAGGACGCGATGCGCTGGGTGGAGGCCACCGCGCAGGAGCAGGGCGCGCACGTGGAGGCAGACGCGGCGCGCGAGCTGGTGGATGCGCTGGGCGAGGATATGATGATGATCGCCTCGGAACTGGAAAAATTGCTGCTGTATACCGAGGGACGCGGGAAGATAACTCTGGGCGATGTGGAGACGATGGTGCTGTCTGCCAAGCAGCGCTCGCTTTACGAGCTGACCGACGCCATCAGCGCGCGCGACCGGACGAAGGCGCTGGCGCTGCTGCAAGGTCTGCTGAACAACTCCGACGCCGGCGAGGACGCGGCCATCGGCCACCTCTATCTGCTAGCCCGTACCTTCCGGCAGATGCTGGTGATTCTGGAGAAGAATGTGCGCGATTCGCGGGCCATCTGGCAGGCACTGTGGCAGGGCTTCAGGATGCCGCCCTTTGCCGCCGACGATCTGATTCGTCAGGCGCGCCGCTACAAGAACCGCCGCGAGCTGACGCGGACGCTGCGGCTGATTGCCCGCGCCGATCTGGAGTTGCGCTCCTCGCCGCCGGACAAGCGGCTGGTGCTGGAGCGGCTGGTCTACGAACTGGCCTCCGAGCCGAAGGCGAAGTCGGCGCTCTTTGCATTCGCGCATCTTGCCTTTGATGAGATTTAGTACTTGCTGTGCTCGGCGTACCACATACCAAAGTTGAGGTCGGCCTCCAGAATGTGGGGGATGAACCAATCGCGCAGAAAGACGAGCGAGTGTTCATTCAGAATAAAGCCACGCTCGAAGCGGGCTTCAAAGGCATCCACCTGTTCCTGCAATCGCTGATGCTTGAGCGCATGCAGAGCCAGTCCGTTGTACTTCGCGGTTGCCATCAAGGACTCTTCCGAGGCAAAGTGAGTGCGCGTACCGCCGGAGACCGCGCTCAGCAGCGGACCGATCACCTCGCGCTCCTCGTGGCACATCACCGCCGCGTGCAGGTCGTTGATGGCATCGAACAACTGATGGTGTTCAAGATCAATGGAGGCTACGTTGACGCTGTACTTGTCGCTCCAGATCATCAGATCATCGGCCTCAGCCTGCCGGAATCGTGGATCCCGAGCTTCCGTGCCCGTCCCTGGCATTTCGCTTGAAGTCATAAAGCTCACAGCTTCCTCCAACTTGCTGCTCAATGCACGCCATGCTCATTCATCCAGGGAGCGTACTCCTTGTCCACCTTCTGAATGTGGTTGGTGAGCCAGTCGCGCAGGAAGTTGAGCAGGTGAAGATTCAGCGTGATCTCGCCCTTCTCATAGCGGGCGACGTAGTCCTCGACCTGCTTGACCAGGTCGCGATGCTTGATCTTGTGTTCAGCCAGACCGGGATATTTCGTGCCCGCCATCATGGCCTCTTCCGCCTTGAAGTGGGTGTTTGTATAATCCAGCAATTTGCGCAGCAGCGGGCCGGTGAGGCTCTGCGCCTGCCCTTTCATCATGGCCGCGTGCAGGTCATTCAAAATTTCAAAGAGGCCGGTGTGCTGTGTGTCGATTGACTGCACACCCACGGAGTAGCTTTTGTTCCAGGTCATCAGCGCCATCTGCAATCTCCCGCCGCAGCGTACCGGCAGGGAGATTATCGGCAGAAGAGGCGAGAGTGTGAGGGTATATTGCGGCGGCTTAACGCACTCCGTGCTCGTTCATCCAAGGGCCGTACTCGTGATCTTCCTTGAGAATATGGGTGCCGAGCCAGTCGCGCAAAAAATTGAGCAAGTCCGCGCTCAGGGTGATTTCGCCGCGCTCATAGCGGCTGACAAACTCGCCGACCTGCTTGGTGAGCTCGCGATGCTTGGCGATGTGCTGCGTCATGGCAGGATATTTGGTCGCAGCCATCATCTTCTCTTCCGAAGCAAAATGCTCTTTGGTGTATTCCACCAGCATCAGCAGCAGCGGGCCGGTAATGCTCTTGGCCTGCCCCTTCATCATTGCGTCGTAGAGCTTGTTTAAGGTGTCCACCAGAACGCTGTGCTGATTGTCGAGCACTTGCACACCCACCGAATACTTGTCACTCCATGTCATCAACGCCATTTGTTTCTCCTTCCGGAGATTCTCCGGCTATGGATTAATCGGCAGAAAGTGCATTGAAGAGAACTGGATTCTAGCGCACGCCATGCTCATTCATCCACGCGGTGTATTTTTTGTCCACTTGCTGCATATGGTTGGTAAGCCAGTCGCGCAAAAAGTTCAGCAACTCAAGAAACATGGTGTTGTCGCCGCGCTTGTGACGGGCAAGATACTCGTCGACCTTGGCAGTCAAGGCGCGATGCTCGGCGCGGTGCTCGGCGAGGCCGGCAAATTTGGTGCTCTCCATCAGCCGCTCTTCGGTGGAAAAGTGATTGCGCGCGCCGTTCATCAACTTGGTCAACAGCGCGCCGGCGATGCTTTGCGCCTTGCCCTTCAACATCGCGGAGTGCAGTTCGTTCAATATCCCAATAAATTCCGTGTGTTGGTCGTCCAGGCTCTTCACGCCCACGGAATACTTGCTGCTCCACGTCAATAAAGCCATTGTTCCTCTTCTGCCGCGCGTGCCCGACACTCTCTTCATCGGCAAAAAAGAGAAAAAGGTTAAGAGGAATTTCATCAACTGAGACGCGGCTGCTCGTGCTGCAAATCGCACACTCCGCCTACTCCACACCTCGCTCATTCATCCACGGGCCATACTCGCGGTCCATGCCTTCGATGTGCTCGGCGTAGGATTCGCGCAGAAAGCAGAGCAGCGGGCGCATCTGCATCTTCTCGCCGTGCTGCACACGATGCGAGGACTGAAGAATCTGTGCCAGCAAACGCTGGTGCTCGCTGCGGTGCTCTGCCAGGCCGGAGTAACCGTACTGCTCCAGCAGTTGCTCCTCGCTCCAGAAGTGCATGCGCGTGAATTCGATCAGCCGGTCGAGCACCTCGCTGACCTGTTCCCTGCCCGAGCCGCGCACTGCCGCCAGTCGAAGCTCGTTCAATGTATCCATCAGAATGCCGTGCTGGTCATCCATGGCTCTCACGCCAACGGTGCAGGCGTGGTTCCAGGTTAAAAGGGCCACATGAGCCTCCATTAATAACTGTAGGCTCTATCGGATAGGCCCGGACGAGTCTTACGGTAATCTATCCGGCGCACGTGACCAAGGTGATGTGCGCATTCCTTTCGTTACGACTTCGTCTGCATCGTCAGCGTCGCCGGTTGAAGTCCCGGTGAATTTGCAGTGAAGCGAATCGCGCCAGCCAGAGCGGTGGATTGCACAATGGCGAGACACAGACCATTAAAGGCTTTGCGCTGCTTCGCTTTGTAATCCTCGTGGCTGCGCGGGTTGCCATTGTCCACGCCAATGAGCTTGCCCTGTCCCTCAATGCCGAAGGTAATGAGATTGTCCGCCACGGGCACAAGCCGTCCCTGCTCATCCAGAATCTGCGCGGTGATGTGAACTACATCGCGGCGATTCGCCACAAGGACGCTGCGATCCGCGCTGAGATGAATTCTGACCGGCTCACCGGTGGTTGCAAGCTCCATCGTCGAAACAACCTGTCCATCCTTTACACCCACGGCCTTGAGCGTTCCCGGCTCATAGGGCACATCCCAACTCAGGTGAAGGTCGGATGTGGTGCGCAGAACCCGCGCGCGTGCCGCGTAGTTGGCCCACTTGCCTTCCATCCCGTAGCGCGGAAAACGATAGCCTTTGACGCCAATCGATCGGCCATTGAGAAACAACTCCACCGTGTCGCAGTTGGTGTAGCAAGTGACCGGAACGAACTGCCCCTCCTTGCCCTTCCAACTCCAATGCGGAAACAGATGCAGCATCGGTGCGTCGGTCCACTGGCTCTGGTAGAAGTAGTAGCCATCCTTTTTGAAACCGCAGGTGTCGATAACTCCCGCCGTCGATCCTTTCGCCGGCCACGAACTCTCACCCAGGTAGTCGATGCCCGTCCACATGAAATCCCCGGCAACGTAGTCGTAGGTCTTGACGAACTGCCAGAGCTGCTCCACATCGAGATTTTCACCCGCGTGGTAGCGAGGACGCGTATCCTTCGGCGAGGTCTGCGGAAAGAGACTGCTGTAATCGCCGCGTATGCCGCCCATCCCCGGACTCTCGGTGCCGATGACGCGCCGCTCGGGAAATGCCGCGTGATCGATTCCGTAGTATTTCTCCGCGCGATCGCGCCAGCGGTCCACGTAGTTGTAGCCCACAATGTCCAGTGCTGCCAGAAACTCCGGCCGCGCCATCTCCACAAACGGCTCGCAGTATACGTGGTCGCAGCCCACGGTGACAGGCCGCGTGGGGTCTTCGCTGTGAAAAATATGGTTCAGCCTGCGCAGCGTCTCCGCGCCCTCGGGATCGGATTGATCGGGAACCTCGTTGCCCGCGCTCCACAGCACCACGCTGGGATGGTTGCGGTCGCGATGAATAAAATTCAGCAGGTCGCGCTCGTGCCACTCGTCGAAGTAAATATGGTAGCCGTTCGAAATCTGATTCTTGGCCGTCCGCCACTCATCAAAGGCCTCATTCATCACCAAGAATCCCATCTGGTCGCAGAGATTCAAAAACTCTTCCGCGTAGGGATTATGGCTGGTCCGAATTGCATTGCATCCCATCTCGCGCAGTATCTCCAGACGCCGCTCCCAAACGCGCTCAGGAACCGCTGCTCCCACGCTGCCCGCCTCATGATGCAGGCAGACGCCATTCAGCTTGATGTGTTCTCCGTTAAGCACAAAGCCTCGATCCGCATCGAAGACAGCCTCGCGTATGCCGATCGGCGTCTCGTAGACATCAACCACGCGCGCCGACTCGCGCACCGTGCTGCGGATTGTATGGAGTATCGGATGCGCGGGCGACCACAAACTCGGATTGGCCACCGTGATGCGTTGAACAAACTCATACTCCGCGCCAAAGACTATGGTCTGCGCGGCCTCTTGCGTTTGCAGCGTGCGTCCATCCTTGTCGATAACTTCCGTCGTCAGCGTGCACAGCGAGCCGCTCTTGCGGCTGTTCACAACCCGCGTCTTGACTTCGACAACCGCAGACTCAGCCGTCACATGATCGCAGGTGACAAAACTTCCCCAATGAGCAACGCGAAGCTGATCGGTGGTCAGCAGCCAGGTGTGCCGGTAGATGCCGGAACCCGTGTACCAGCGGCAGTTGGTCTGGTTGCTGTTGTCCACACGCACCGCAATCACATTCTCGCCGCCAAAGTTCAGATGCGGCGTCAGCTCATACGCGAACGGCACGTAGCCGTACGGTCGGCGGCCAAGATACTGCCCGTTGATCCACACCTCGCTATTTTGATAAACGCCGTCAAACTCCAGCATCACGACTTTGTCGCGATTCGCATCCGCAACGTGAAAGCTCTTGCGATACCAGCCGATGCCTGTGGGCAGATAAGCACCCACTCCGCCGCTGGACTCCAATTCGTCGAACGGTCCCTCGATGCTCCAATCGTGCGGCAGATCGAGCGCCCGCCATCCCGCATCGTCAAACTTCACTGCCTGCCCGCCCGTCGTGTCACCGCGCAGAAACTTCCATCCAAAGTCGAAGCTCTCTCGCGTTCTTGTGGCCGCGTGCTCCGGCGCAAGCAGTGCCTGGGCGTGACCAAGATAAGGCGCTACCGCCGCCAGCGCCGCACCCTGCGCCGTCTTCGCCAGCAACTCGCGCCGCGTCATCCACGAACCAATGCCTGCTTGCTTTTCCATCGAACAAGCCTCCAAATCAATTTGCAAATCGTTCAGATTATACTGCGCGTGAGCAGTGCTCACTCCACGATCATCACGGGCTCGGTGTCATGGCGGCGCGTGGTCAGGGTGATGGCCGCGGCCAGAATCAGCCCGCCGCCCACCCACGCATAGGGACCCAGATGCTCGCCCAGCAGTTGCACCCCCAGCAGCGAGCCCAGCGCCGGCTCGATATTGAGAAAGACGCCGGCGCGCGAGGCCGGCACATGATGAATCCCCCAGTTCCACAGCAGCGTGGTGGTGGCGGTGCAGAGCAAACCGCTGAAAGCCAGAGCGCCCCACGCGGTCATGCTTACCAGCGCAAACGGAGGCGGTGCTACACGCGCGTGCGTCAGCGGCGTCAGCAGCCACGGTCCCATCACCCAGGGCATCATCATCATTGCGCCCAGCAGAATGGTATACGCCGAGACCACCGACGGAGAGTGCGTGAGCATCAGCTTTTTGCTGAGCAGAATCCAGGCCAGCGCGGCCACCAGCGAAACCAGCACCAACAGGTCGCCATAGAGAGTCGGCTGGCCGCGCACCGCCGCGCCGTGGCTGCCGCCCAGGGTAATCAGCGCCGCGCCCAGCGTGGAACCGCCCAGCGCCAGCCAGCCCACGCGCTCCAGCCGCTCTCCGGCAAAGAGCGTTGCTGCCACGCCCAGCATCACCGGCATTGCGCCCACCATCAGCGAAGCGTGGCTTACCGTCGTCCGCGCCAGACCGCTAAACTGGATCAGGCAACTGATGGGAATCCCGAAGGCCGCCGAGATCAGCAGCGTCCTTGTCTCCGCCGCGCTGAAGCGCCAGCGGCTGACCAGCGCCACCGGCAGCACGCCCACGCAAGCAAAGAGAATGCGGTAGAGCACCATGTACTCCACGCTCATCTCGTTGAGCGCCAAACGGCTGAAGTAGAAGCCCGTGCCCCACAGGCAACTGGCCACAAAGCAGGCTCCGTATCCGAGAAAGCGCGTGCGCGGAGAGTTCTTGAGTTCGGTTTCCATGCCTCTTTTACTCTCGCACATCGGCGCGCAAAGGTTGTAAGCTATTCATGTCCATGCCCAAGCCCTCCTCGCTTCTCGATACGCGCGTCGTCTACTGCGGCGACAATCTGGAGCAGCTGAAAAAGCTGCCCGACGGCTGCGTTGACCTGATTTATATCGACCCGCCCTTCAACTCCAACCGCACCTATGAGATCTTCTGGGGCGAGAACAAGGAGAAGCGCTCCTTTGAGGACCGCCACGAATCCACGCGGGCTTACATTGAATTCATGCGGCCGCGTTGTGTGCAGCTCTCGCGGGTGCTGAAGAAGACCGGCAGCATTTATTGCCACTGCGACTGGCACGCCAGCCACTACGTCAAGGTAATGCTGGACCAAATCTTCGGCGAGAAGAATTTCAAAACTGAAATCATCTGGCATCGGACACAGGCAAAAGGCTTGGCCTTCAAGAGCCTGCCCAACAATCACGATACGATTTTTCTCTATGGCGGCGGTGGCGAAACCACCTTCAACCGGCCCTACAATCCCTATGATCCTGAAAATCTTGATGCAAAAACGGCCAGCCAGTATTCGCTTCGTGACCCGGATGGACGGCTCTATCAGTTGTGTGATCTGACGAATCCAAATCCGGACCGGCCTAATTTGACCTACGAATTTCTTGGCCATAAACGGGTTTGGCGATGGACAAAAGAGCGGATGCAGGAGGGCTACGAAACTGGGATTGTCGTCCAGTCAAACCCCGGCGCTGTGCCGCGCATGAAGCGCTATCTCGACGAGCAGGAAGGCCGGCCCATCGACTCGGTTTGGATGGACATTCCACCCATCAGCTCTCACGCCAAAGAGCGTCTCGGCTACCCTACGCAGAAGCCCTTGAAGCTGCTGGAACGCATTCTGGAAATCTCGTCGAAGCCCAACGACATTGTCCTGGACGCCTTCTGCGGCTGCGGAACGACTTTGGTGGCCGCACAGGCGATGAACCGCCAATGGATCGGCATCGACATCTCGCCCACCGCCTGCCGTGTCATGGCCAAGCGCCTGCGCGACGTTTGCAAACTGCGCGAGGACGAGAACCTCTGGCTCAAAGGAAAAGGCTTTATCGTCCGCGACCTGCCCTGGACGGTGAAGCAGCTTCGCGCCATTCCGCCCTTCGAGTTCGAGAACTGGGCAGTCATCGCGCTGGGCGGCATTCCCAACAAGACGCAGGTGGGCGACATGGGCATCGACGGGCGCATCTATCCCGTCGGCTCCGAGCCGGCTGCAGCGGGCAAGGAGGCCGGCGAGCTGGACTTCATGGACGACTGGTATCCCATCCAGGTCAAGCAGACCGACAAGATTGGCCGCCCGGAGATCGACAGCTTTGAAGCCGCCATGATGCGGACGAAGCGCAAGAAGGGCTTCGTCGTCGGCTTCGACTTTACCGCCGACGCCCTGCGCGAGATCGACCAGTTCTTCCGCCGCGAACACGCTGTCATTGTGCCGCTGACGGTCGAGGAGATTCTGGAAGAGACCATCGCACAGCGTCTGGCCTGAGCAGGAGACCGGCGCGATTGGGCGTGGTGTCTGTCGTCTATTCCGTCGCCACGCAGGAATCAGGGAAGCTCAGATCGAATTTCACTGTGCATGAAAAATTCCCTCAGTGGCTAAATGTGGTGTCATACGAGGTTGTTGTCATCGTGTCCGGCTCTGCTGATGAGCGGCGTCTGGCCTTGGCTGGTATGCGGTCCGTGCCAGTTGTTCTGATGTGTTCATGCTATCAGGTGAGCGTTACTCTCTTCTGAGTTCTGATAGCTGTGCACAGGTCCACTCGCGGATGGCGGTTTGGATATTCGGTAAGGGCCGCCGGGCCGCCATGGCGGAAGCAGCGGACCCATTTGGCCGCACTATGCCGACTAGTTCCTCTAGATTCCTATTGCGCGAACCGCTTTTGGTGCCAAATCCACGCCGTCCGCACGATCTCGTCAATCTGGGTAAAGCGCGGCTTCCAGCCCAGCTCGCGGATAGCTTTATCGCTGCTGGCAACGAGGACGGCAGGGTCGCCGGGGCGGCGCGGGAAAAGCTCGGCAGGAATGGGGTGGCCGGTGACGCGGCGGGCCGATTCAATCACTTCCAAAACGCTGAAACCACGGCCGTTTCCAAGGTTATAGATCAGGCGGCTCGCGGATTCCGGCGCGGCTTCCAGCGCATTGAGCGCCAGCAGGTGGGCGTCGGCAAGGTCGGAGACGTGGATGTAGTCGCGGATACAGGTGCCGTCGGGGGTGGGATAATCGTCGCCGAAGATTTTGATGCAATTGCGGCGTCCTAGCGCCACGTCGAGAACCAGCGGGATCAGGTGAGACTCCGGATCATGGGCCTCTCCGCGGGTAATGCCGTTTGGCCCCTCCGGCGCGCCAGCCACATTGAAGTAGCGCAGCGAAGCCACACGCAGGCCGTGAATGCGGTTCAGCCAGCCGAGCATCTGCTCGACCAGCAGCTTGGACTCGCCATACGCGTTGGTCGGAAGCAGTCGCGCATCTTCTTTAATTGGAAGCACTTCCGGTTCGCCATAGACGGCGGCAGTGGAGCTGAAGACTAGCCGCCTAGGCCCATGAGCGAGAATCGCCTCAAGCAGGGAAAGTGTGGAGGCGGTGTTATTGCGGAAAAACTCCTCGGGATGGATCATTGACTCGCCGGCCTCAATGAGCGCGGCAAAGTGGAGAACACCGTCAAAGGGCTTACCCTGGGCTTTCGCGGCGGTAAAAATCTCTTCGAGAGCAGACCGATCGGCCAATTCTCCCTTGATAAACTCCACACCAGGGGGTAAAAGATCGCGTCGGCCATGGCCCAGGTTGTCAAAAACAATGGCCTGATGCCCATTTTCGGTCAGCAATCCCGCAACCGTGCTGCCAATGTACCCCGCACCGCCCGTAACCAATATCTTCACAAAAAATCAGTCCCTTTCCAAACGCATTGGTATAGCCTAAAGTCTATTACAGAAGGCAAGTGAACAGGTTTGGCACCGCACTTCACTTCGGAGTGGAGACGGTTCGTGTGGCCTTAGGCGTTATTGGTGCTGTCTTGTACAGATCAGACGGTGGGCGTCCCTGTATGGAAGACCGTGAAGGGTTCGGAGGGTTGCAATTTTGCTGGATGCCTTGGGCGTAAATAGGACTACGGGAATCTCCAAGGCCGTCATGGCCTCCGGTTCGTATTGTGCGGGGTCTGGCGAGGATGCGGAAGTGCGTCAGACGGAAGCCGATAGCAGCGGTAATCGATTACCGACCTCCCCGCGTCAAATGTGCATGTACACAAATATTTCGCTTCCCACGATCCGGTATACGCTCGGAGATTATATTTTCGGCCCGACAGCATGGAGCGCCGTGTGCGAACCACACTGGACCAGAGCCTGTCCAGTGCAGCGAATCGGCATATTGACGGTGTTTGCTCTGTCTCTACAAACGGCAGTTGCGATTTTACGCCAGTCTGTCAGAATATCTATTAGAGTGTACAAATTTGCATTAGCGGATCGAAGATTGCCGTTGGCGGAGGACGCGAATGTGCCACGCTTCGTCCTTTCAGCAGGCATTTGCGTCGCGGAAGCAAGATTGTCAGGCCACTTTGGCCATGATCGAGGATTGAAACTATGCCGGTGAAACCTAATCCAGGACAGGCCACTTTCGGATTGCTCCCCGAGCCCGAGCGCAGCCCCGGCTCGTTTATCACCAGTATGGTGGTCAACGGCTTGATCCTGGCCCTGATGTTGTACCTGGGAGCGACAGCCAAGAAGGTTATTGATCAGCACCGTTATGAGCAGACCCTTCTGATTTTACCGGCCAAACCGACGCCTCCGCCGGAGAAGGTGAAGATGCCGCCCCCGCCCCCGATTGAGGAGCAGCCGCCGGTGGACGTGAAGCTGGAGGCGCCAAGGATCAACGTTCCCAAGCCGGAACCCAAGCCGGAGCTGAAACCGATTCCAGTGGAAGCCAAGTTGACCTTGCCGGAGATCAAGACCCCCAAGCTGAAGGTCATCGAGGGTCCGCAGCCCAAGGCGGTGTTGAATGCCGCTGCTAAGCCGTCGACGGTTACCTCGCAGCAACAGGCTAGGTCGGTACTGAATCCCGCGGCGATGCCGGCGCGCGACAACAGCCAGAAGCCCTCAACAAAGCCCGTTCACTTTGGCGATACCTGGGGAGTCGTGCCTAATCCCAACGCCAAAGGCAAAGGGCCGGCCACTGTGGCGGCCATTGGCAATCCCTATGGCGGGATGCAGGGTCCAGCGGTGGCGCCTCATGGTGTGCCCGGCTCGACCGGCATTGGTGATGGAGTCAAATTCGGCAATAACGGCGGCAGACCCGGCGGCAAGGTAGCTTCAGCTGGAATTCGCAGCAATACGGTTGCGACGGCGCCTGTGAGTACGGGTAAAGTTGCCTCAGCCGGCATCTCCGCGGCACCGACTGCGGTGGCTGCGACACCCCAGATGGTTTCTGGTCCGCCGCCCACTGATGTGGTTGTTATTTCCAAGCCACAGCCGGAGTACACCAGCGAAGCCAGACAACTCAAGGTGCAGGGCGATGTGGTTCTAAGGGTTAACTTTACGGCCGGAGGCCAGGTGGTGGTACAGAGCTTGGTGCGCGGTCTGGGCCATGGCCTGGATGAGGAGGCGCGCCGGGTGGCGCAACAGATTCGATTCCGACCTGCTACTCGCAACGGTCAGGCAGTGGACAAGACAACGACTATTACCATTACCTTCCAATTGGCGTAACATCGGAGTTGCACGCAAGAACAAGGGCTGTGCTTAGCCGCGGGAGACCGGAACGGCGCAAGCAGCCAGAAGACGAGTTGACAGAACCCAGCTTAGGAGCCTGACATGACGTTTCGGAAGATCTCCCTTACCCTCCTGATTCTTACTCTGAGTGTCACCTGCGCGTTTGCGTTTGGTAAAAAGAAGGAAGTCACCAAGTACTCGCAGCCCCATCAGCTCACGCCTGAACAGGCGGCGTTGGTGGAGAAGGCCGTTGGTCGCGAAAAGGTGCTGATCAAGAATATTCAGCAGCGCACGCCTTTGGTGGAGACCTATATCCAGAACACCAAGCCGGACATCAAGCTTTACCAGGTACCGGTTTCGGATGAGTATATGCTGAGCCGCGTGGACTTCGGCAAGGTTTTCTACGACAAGTCCTACACGCCGCGCCAAGCACAGCAGAAGGGGCATAAATTCTTCAAGGGTTCGTTTGCGTCGATCACGGGACTCAGCAAGGCGCTGGGCATGGAGCCGCTGACCTATCTGCCCAACGGCTTTACTCAGATGATGTTCCTTGATCCCAAGAGCTTCGACACCCAGCACTATGTCTTCAGTTACGTTCGCAAGGAGTTTCTGGGATCGGTGCGCACCTGGGCCTATGACGTGCATCCCAAGTCCACTGTGAAAGACATGGGCCGCTTCTATGGCCGCGTCTGGATCGAGGACGTGGACGGCAACATCGTTCGCTTCAACGGTACGTTTACCCCGCCCAAGTCCGAGGACGACTCGCGGATGTACTTCCACTTCGACAGTTGGCGGATGAACGTGCAGCCGGGAATCTGGCTGCCGGTGGCGGTTTACGTGGAAGAGACCCATCGCCTGAAGGACCAGGAAAAATCCGGCGGGCTGAAGGCGCAGACGCATTTCTGGGGTTACTCGCTCAAACTGCCCACGCGGGAGAGCGAGAACGTGAGTGTGAAGGTGGACGACGCAGTGGACAAGAGCGACGATTCGCAGGATGTGGGTCCGCTACAGGCCTCACGCGCCTGGATTACGCAGGCCGAGAACAACGTCATCGACCGGTTGGTGGAAGCCGGCCTCGTGGCACCCCTCACTCCGGGTGGGTATGAAAACACGGTGCTGGACCAGATCGTCATTAACCTGCAAGTGCCCAACAACCTGGCTTTTACCGACCAGGTGCATACGCGCATACTGCTGTCGACCACGGTGGAAACCACCACCGTCGGCAACACCATCCTGATTAGCAAGGGACTGATCGATACGCTGCCCAATGAGGAGGCGATTGCCTCAGTGGTCGCCATGGAACTGGCTCACATCGTGATGGGCCACCACATCGACACCCGCTACGCCTTCAACGACCGTCTGCTCTTCCCGGATGAGTCTACCTTCCGGAAGATCGACATGAATCACTCCGACCACGACAATGCGGAGGCCGCCAAGAAGGCCATGGAGTATCTGCAGAACTCCATGTACAAGGACAGATTGTCCTCGGCGGGCCTCTACTATGCGCAGTTGGTCAAGCGGGAAAAAGAGCTGAAGGCTCTGAATACACCCAAGCTCGGCGACTCGCTGCTCAACAAGACCGATGGCACGGGCACCCCGTGGATGGCCGACTTGATGAGGATGGCGCCCGCGATCAACTGGGACGACCTTACCCAGCGTCCGGCCCTGCCTCTGGACAGTTGGCTCAAGACCGACCCCTGGGATGACCGGGTGCATCAGATCAACGCCAAGATCTACGCCTACATGAATCCCCGCGACAAGATGCCGCTGGAGTTGACGCCGATCTTCTACAAGCTGCAGCGCTATGATGCCTCGCGGCTGACCTCAATGCCTGCGGCTACCGCGCCCGCATCCGCACCGGGTGCTGCCGCGCAGCCCGAGGGCACCTCGAACCCGCCGCAGCAGTAGTATCGTCAAGAATCTTCCCGTCTGGAATGTGCACTATGCGCATTCCAGACGGCGGATTTCGTGAGTTATGATCAATCTTATCCCTCGGATGTGTAATGCCCCGGAACGAGACTGCTTGCTGCCTATGAGACGATCTGCCGCTTTTCTGTTCTTGATTTTGCTTGCCGTCGGTGCACTCACCGCACGAGCGCAAGTGGCCGCGTCGGCTACTACCCGACAGTTTTCGCTCACCGTCGGCGGAATGGTCTCCGCCTTTCAGCCGGATTTTGCAGGCTACTGGCAGCCTCCATCCTTCCAATACCCCATGCCGCAAGCCGGCCCTCAACCGCTTTTTGGCGTGGGCGCATACGTGGACGTGAAGCTGACGCGATGGGTGCAGCTTGAGGGCGAGGCCCGGTGGTTGCGCTACAACCAGTACTACAACATCCATCAGGACAACTACCTGGTCGGTCCCAGAGTACCCATCGCACGCGTCTGGAAGGCAACTGCCTATGCCAAGGCGCTGGGCGGCTACTCAAAGATGAACTTTGATTCTGGCGCTGGAGACAGCGGCCGCTTCACGACTGTTGCCTTTGGAGGCGGCTTGGATGTAAAGCTGACGCGACGAATCAGCCTTCGTGCAGTGGACGTTGAGTATCAGTACTGGCCCATGTGGGGCAATACGTCGCTCTCGCCATACGGAGCCAGCATGGGCATCGGCTACAGGATCTTCTGAGGTATGCAACGACTGCAAATCGAGGGCCGCTCCGGTGGTGTGGCCCTCACTGAAGCACAAGTGTCCTGTCTTCCCCTCTGGCATTGGCTGGGGTGGGAGCCTGACGATAGCGTCAGGGTTCGTGCAGATGGAACAGGACGTCGTCCTCGCAGATTTCGGTCGGTTGCTGAGAAGCGGCAGATTGTTGAGTTGACGTTGGTGCCAAATGCGAACTCGGCCTCTGCTTGACGACTTACAATAATGGATGGATAAGACGCTGCGATCTCTGTCATCGAAGAGCGAAACCGCAAGTGCGTTCCGATACGCGCTCTCGCGCTGGCGTGCCCACGCGATACGCCGAAGATGATCACAGTAAACAAAGTAAAGCGCAACAGCTTGAGGGCAATACCCGCCGCTGTAGGCGCAACTTTTGGAACTGCTCGGTGCAGACCGCACTCCGGTGGTGTGGCAGGGGAGGAGGGGTAACTCCCCCCATGCCGATTGCTGAAGGTGCGTACGCTTGGAGGGCCAGTCCTAGTACATACCTTCCATGCCGCCACCGTGTCCGCCGCCGGCCGGGGCAGACTTCGGCTCCGGAATTTCGGCAATCAGTGCTTCGGTAGTGAGCAGCAGCCCCGCGATAGAAGCCGCGTTCTGCAATGCCGTGCGAGTGACCTTGGTAGGATCGATGACGCCAGCCTTGACCAGGTCCTCAAAGACCGAAGTCTGGGCGTTGTAGCCGTAGTGCGCTTCCTTGGATTCGAGCACCTTGGCGACGACGACCGCACCCTCTTCACCGGCATTGGCGACGATCTGGCGCAGAGGCTCTTCTAGAGAGCGGCGAACTATCTGAGCGCCGATCTTTTCGTCGCCTTCCAGAGTCTTGATCAACGCGTCGACCGCGGGAATGGCGCGAACCAGAGCGACGCCGCCGCCGGGGACGATGCCCTCCTCGACTGCCGCGCGCGTTGCATGCAGAGCATCCTCTACCCGAGCCTTCTTCTCCTTCAGCTCGGTCTCGGTTGCCGCGCCCACCTTGATGATGGCAACGCCGCCCACCAGCTTGGCCAGCCGCTCCTGCAGCTTCTCCTTGTCGTAGTCGGAAGTGGTCTTCTCGATCTGCGAACGAATCTCCTTGACGCGGCCTTCAATGTCGCTGGCCTTGCCGCTGCCATCGACGATGGTGGTGTTGTCCTTGTCGATTGTGATGCGCTTGGCCTTGCCCAGGTCCTCGAGCTTGACGCCTTCCAGCTTGATGCCCAGGTCCTCGGTGATGGCCTTGCCACCGGTCAGGATGGCAATGTCGCCCAGAATCGCTTTGCGGCGGTCGCCGAAGCCCGGAGCCTTGACAGCAGCCACATTCAGCGTACCGCGCAGCTTGTTGACGACTAGGGTGGCCAGGGCCTCTCCCTCAACGTCTTCAGCAATAATCAGCAGCGGCTTGCCGCCGCGCGCCACCTGCTCCAGCAGGGGCAACAGGTCCTTCATCGCGCTGATCTTCTTCTCGAAGATTAGTATGTAAGGCTCTTCCAGAACCACTTCTAGACGCTCGGCGTCGGTCACGAAGTAAGGGCTGAGGTAGCCTCGGTCAAACTGCATTCCGTCCACGGTTTCGAGGCCGGTGTGCATGGTCTTGGACTCTTCAATGGTGATGACGCCATCCTTGCCGACAACCTTGACTGCCTCGGCGATAATGTCGCCGATCTCCTGGTCACCGTTGGCCGAGATTGCGCCCACTTGGGCTACGGAGCCTTCATTGACCGGCTTGGAGAGCTTGCCTAGAGCGCCGCCCTCGGTCCACTTGCCTTCCTTGTCGCGGGTGCCGATGACGGTTGCCACGGCCTTCTCGATGCCGCGTTTGAGAGCCGTCGGGTTTGCGCCCGCCGCCACCGTCTTCACGCCTTCGCGGAAGATTGACTGCGCCAGAACCGTCGCAGTCGTGGTGCCATCGCCGGCTACATCGCTGGTTTTGGAGGCGACTTCCTTCACAAGCTGCGCACCGACGTTCTCCATCGGGTCCTTCAGCTCAATCTCTTTGGCCACCGTCACGCCGTCCTTGGTGATGGTCGGCGAACCGAACTTCTTCTCGATGACAACATTGCGGCCCTTGGGGCCGAGCGTCGCCTTCACGGCGTCCGCCAGCGTGTTCACGCCGCGCAAGATCGCCTGACGGGATTCCTCACCGTGTAAAATTTGCTTTGCCATTTCCGTAATTCTCCTCTACCAGTTTTCAGTTGTTAGTTCCCAGTTCTCAGATGTCGATTGTCAGCGAGCAGTTGTCAGTCTATAGTTTTCAGCGACGCTGCCAGGCAACCGGAGGTCTTTACTGAGAACTGTGAACTGAGAACTGTGAACTGACTACTTCTTTACGATTCCCAGGACTTCCTCTTCGCGCATGATGAGGAATTCCTCGCCGTCGATCTTGATCTCGGTGCCGGAGTACTTGCCGAAGAGAATCTTGTCGCCCGCCTTCACGTCCAGGGGGAAGACCTTGCCTTCGTCGTTCGACTTACCCTTGCCCACGGCGATTACTTCGCCTTCTTGAGGCTTCTCTTTGGCGCTGTCGGGGATAATGATGCCCCCGCGGATGGTTTCGCCCTCTTCCAAACGGCGGACGAGAATGCGGTCATGAAGCGGTGTAAATGTGGTCGCTGCTGCCATTGTTTTGCTTCTCCTTCATGCGCGGAGAGGGGGAACCCCGCCGCGGAATTTGAGTGGTTGTTGAAAAACTCTGTGGAATCTATGGGTTGCATCTCCGTATCCGGGGGTGCTACCTGGCGAGCACTTCTGCCAGCCGTGTGCTGGCACTCTCACCTTCCAATTGCTAAGATAGGCTAGTTGCGTGAAAAATGTCAAGTAATCAAATGAATCTTTAGCGTATCACGCTCAGATAATATTATATGCAATATGGGTGGCCTGAATTTGCTGATTATTTCGGCTTCAGCCATTGATTCCACGAATCCTGTGCGCGCAGATAACGATGAGTTCCTCGCCTGTGCGTAGACCATTTACAATTGGCCCATGCGTCACAGTGATCATTTTCGTCTCTATGCTCTTGTAGCCCTCATTGGCTTGATTCTTCTGTCGCTGAATGCCAGCGCCCAGCAAAGCTCGGCCAGCCGCGGCCGCAAGTTCAAGATGCCTCCGCCCACTGGTCGTGTGGAGATCACCGTGGTGCGCGACTCAAGTGGCAAGCCCATCGTGAATGCCGCCGTCATCTTCCACGAGGTGGGTGACAAGGGCAATATGGAACTGAAGTCCAATGATGATGGCAAGGCCGTTATCGACGTGTTGCCCATCGGCAGCACGGTGCGGCTTCAGGTTATCGCCAAGGGCTTCCAGACTTATGGGGACGACTTCAAGGTCGACAAGGATACGATCGCCATTGAAGTCCGCATGAAACGCCCCGGCGAGCAGTACTCGATCTACAGGGATCACCCCGAGGGAACGCAGGGAGGCAATAGCTCGGATACGGCTAAACCCGCAGACCATCCGAAAGCGCAGCCCAACCAGCCGCAGCCGAAGTAAAAAGGGTGCTTGGCAGCAAGAGCGAGCACTGCCAGATCGTCTTCGAGCGCGGCTTCCGTAGTGCCATTGCAAGGCAGACGATGACCACTCAACCCCTCAGCGGCAAATCGGCACTGGTCACCGGCGGCGCGCGGCGCGTGGGTCGGACGATTGCACTGGCCCTGGCGCAGGCTGGCGCGGATGTGGCGATCAGCTTTCGCAACTCCCGAGACGAAGCCGCCCAGACTGCCCGCGAAATCGAGAGTCTTGGTCGCCAAGCGCTGGCCGTCGCGTGCGATATGCGCTCCGAGGGATCGGTGCGAGACGCCGTCGCCGCTGCCGTAGGCTGCTTTGGCCGGTTCGACATCCTCGTCAACAACGCCGCTGTCTTTCAATCCGCCCCGCTTGACTCGCTCACCGTTGACCAGTGGGACGAGGTCTTCGAGACCAATGCCCGCGGACCGTTTCTGGCGGCGCGCGAGGCTCTACCTTATCTGCGCGCGGTCGAGGGCAGAATCGTCAACATTGGTTCACTGGGAGGGATGAAGGCCTGGGCTGGTCACGCGCACTACTGCGCCTCGAAGGCCGCGCTACACATGTTGACCCAGGCGATGGCCAAGGCCTTTGCGCCGCAGGTGTGCGTGAACTGCGTCGCGCCAGGGTGGATTGAGCTCGATGGAGAGGAAAAAGAGCGTGCCACTGGGCTGGCGGAGCATTTTGCGGCCAAGACGCCCATGCGGCGCAACGGTAGCGCGGAGGACGTGGCGCAGGCGGTGCTTTTCTTTGCCGCCGGACCGCACTTTGTTACCGGCCAGGTTTTGGCCGTCGACGGCGGGCTGGGGCTATAGAGTCATGCATGGCCTCACTGCAACTTTATTCGAGAACGATGGGGTTATTATTAACGACCTGTGGTGGGACAGACAATCATGCGGATTAAACAGTTAGTTAAGGACGGAGCCGGTTTTCCCCATTTCGTTGTCGCTCGTCGCTCCAGTGATTGACCATAGTTCTCTCCTCTTCTAGAACTGGGAAAAACCGGCTCCCTTCGCCGCCATCCCAGTAGTGTTGGCAGACCCTAATATCTTCCCCAAAGGCGTTTGAAGAATCCGGGATTGGCGGAGCCAAGGTCATCGTAGGTCGGGATGTTCGTTTTGGGCGGAGCGGAAAATTTATTGGCATGGAACTTCATTGGCACGCCTTCCCAAAGCCCAAGAGCTTCGGGCTGCAACGGCCAAGGCGCGCCCTCGACGGCTGCTTGTGGATTGGTCACGCAGAGCCGTTGTGCCGTCTCCTCGCCGGCATGATGCGCCACATAGTCATAGCCCTTTTTGAGATGCGGCGGCCGTCCTGTCATGCTGTGTGCGTCGGTGGCGATAAAGTGAATCCAGTTACGCTCCAGCAGCTCGTTGGAAAAGGCCTCGGCCATCTTGCCGAAGCGGCCATAAAGCGAACCCGCTGTCACCTGAACCAGGTTGCCATTGCGCAGCCACTCGGAGAGAATCTCTGGCTTACCCAGCACCGCTGGGTACCGCTCTGGATGAGTGATGATCAGCGTGTAGCCCGCTGACTGCAGCATGAACATGGCATCCGATATCTGCGGCGGAATCGAGGTGTTGGAGAATTCGATCATCAAATATCCCTTGCCGTCGATTGAGTAGCGCAAGGGATTGGCCACCGCCTCATAGACATTTTCAGCCGTCATGTGGAAGTCGCAGGCCAGACTCAGCTCCATTTGCCCTGTGAGCAACTCGCACAACTCCATGTAACGCTCGGCGACGAGCTTGGCATTCCAAGGGTATTGCGAGCTGGCGTGAGGGGTGCACACGATGCGCGTTACGCCGTTGGCCGCCGACTCCCGCGCCATGGCGAGCGAGGTCTCCAGATCGGGCGCTCCGTCGTCCACGCCGTAGAGCAGGTGATGATGAATGTCAATCATCGGCGCCATCCTCCATCTTTGCTACAGCTAACTTAATGAACTGCCAGCGTCTCAATCATCGAGGCAAAGACCTTGATGCCGTCGGCTGATCCCAGTATTTGCTCGCTGGAGCGGTCGGGGTGGGGCATCATGCCGAGGACGTTGCGGCCCGCGTTAAGGATGCCCGCAATGTTGCTGAGAGAGCCGTTGGGGTTTGCCTCCGGCGTGATTTCGCCGGACGGCGTCGCGTAGCGGAAGGCGATCCGATCCTCAGCCTCAAGCCGGTGCAACTCCTCCGGCGTGCAAAAGTAGTTGCCTTCCATATGGCCAATCGGCATATGCAGCACGTCGCCCTTGGCGAGCTGGCTGGTGAAGGGACTGTCAGAAGTTTCCACGCGCAGATGAACCTGTTTGCAGATGTATTTGAGGCCGGCATTGCGCATCAGTGCGCCGGGCAGCAGGCCGGCCTCAGTCAGAATTTGGAAGCCGTTGCAGATGCCGGCCACCAGGCCTCCGCCTGCGGCAAAGCGCTGGACCGACTGCATCACCGGCGAAAAGCGCGCAATGGCCCCGGTGCGCAGGTAGTCGCCATAGGCAAAGCCGCCCGGAACCAGCACCGCATCAACGCCTTGCAGGTCTTCGGAATCGTGCCAGAGAAAGGTGACGGGCTGATGAGCCACCTCGGCAATCACGTTGTAGGTGTCGTGGTCGCAGTTGGAGCCGGGAAAGATGATTACCCCAAATTTCATGATTCTAGGGTATCAGCTTGGCGGCAAAGTTTGCGGCTCAGGGAATCCGCACCCAGTTTTCGGTACGGCCCAACAGCGAGATGCCGATAAATCCGCGCAGATGCAGGTCGTCTTTGCCGACGGTCCAGATCTTGCCCTTGTACTCCTTGCCGTTCTCCGGGTCCACGGCGCTTCCGCCCACCCAGTCGTCGCCCTCGGCATGGAAGTTGCGCAGGATGACCATGCCCAGGATGAGCTGATTCTTGTACTCGCCGGTGCATTTGTCGCAATGATCCTGCGGCGTGCGCCCGGGGCGCACCTCGGTGACTTTGCCAAAGAGCTTGCCGCCTTGCAGGTAGGTCTCGACCTTGCCGCTGGGCTGGCCGTCGCTGTTGATAACCTGCCAGTGGCCGATGGCGTTCTGGAGCTTGGGCGAAAGCTGCTGAGCGCGGGCACCAGAAATCAGCGCAAAGATCGTCAGCGCGACAGCGCAGAGGGATTTGAGTCGAATCGTATTCAAGCGTTGTCTCCCTTGATGGATTCCAGAACGAGCAATCTAGCGGCGCAGTAGGGTGCCTCTGTACAGGTTTGGCCCTAGGATTCCGAGGGCGGCAGCAAAGATCTGTCCATACAACTTCTGATCGACAAAGGGCTGATGCCACCAGATCTGTCCGCCGGTTGCATAGACAAGAAAGACGAATGATAGAGCGCTTATCAGCACAACTCCCCATTGCGAGCTGTGAGCGGGGTCGTCTGCCTCGGGGTCTTGTGTGCCAATCCAGCGAAGCAGAATCGTAACCACCAGAAAAACGAGTCCCAGCACAATGTTAATGTTCAAAGGTTTCACAGCCGTTGCAGAAATAGCTTCTAATGATATGTAACCCGCCAGCGCTTCGCCGGGGATCAATCTGCGCGAGTCCTCCAGCCAGGAGGGTTCTTTCTGGGGTGGGTTGGGTTGTGCAGGCGCTGCATCCTCCTTCGTCTGAACTCTATGCAGATAAGTTGACCCGCTTGTTGGAGCCGTCGATGCTGGGACTGAGAGCCGAAGGCTCCCGCGAAGAGAATCAACAAATGAACGAAGGCCTACGGACACAGATAATCCCTCCTGCACAATGTTCACCCATCTTAAACCATCCATTGCGCCGTTTTGCAATCGTATACCTGTTATCAAAGGCGGGGATAAAAAAACTCGCCATAAAATTCTTGTTCAACTACCGGCTGGTGGCGATCATTTGGGCGGCGTGCTGGAGGCTGGTCTCGGTGACGGTGGCACCGGAGAGCATGCGGGCGACTTCCTGGGTGCGGGCGCGGTCATCGAGGAGCGTGACTTTGGTCTTGGTGCGGCCTTCGGCCTCGCGCTTGTCGATGAGGAAGTGCTGGTCGGCGAAGGCGGCGATCTGAGGCAAGTGAGTGACGCACAAGACCTGCTGGCCTCGGCTGAGGGCTTTGAGCTTTTGGCCGACGGCCTCGGCGGCGCGGCCTCCGATGCCGATGTCGATTTCGTCAAAGATCAGGGTGCGCGGGGTGGGCTGCTTCGTTTTGAGCTTGGCGGGATTTGGCTTGGCTTGGCCCTCTTCGACCGAGACTTTGAGGGCGAGCATGACGCGCGACATCTCGCCGCCGGAGGCGATCTCGTGCAGCGGCTTGAGGGGTTCGCCGGGGTTGGTGGAGATGCGGTATTCGACTGTGTCCCAGCCCGTCGAACTCCAGTGGGAGTGATCTTCATTGGCGGTGACGGCGACCTCGAAGCGGACCTTCATGGCGAGGGAGTTGATCTGGGTTTCTGCCTGCTTGGCCAGCTTGGCGGCGGCGGCTTTGCGCTCGGCGCTGAGGGCGGTGGCGACGACGCGATAGGCTGCCGCCGCGGCATCGAGATCGGCGCGCAAGGTCTTCAGAATTTCGTCGCGGTCTTCAACTTCGGCGAGTTTGCGGGCAACCTCTTCGCCAAAAGCAATCACTTCGGCGATGGTCTTGCCGTATTTGCGCTTGAGGCGGTCGATGAGGGCGAGGCGGTCTTCGATCTCGGCGAGGCGCTCGGGAGAGGCGTTGATGCCCTCGGCGTAGTCGCGCAGGCTGGAGCCGATGTCGTCAACCGTCGCACGAGCGGCGGCAAGCTGCTGGGCGGAGTCGGTGAAGCGGGTGTCGTAGCGGGCCAGCTCCTCGACGTTGCGCAGCGCGGCGCGCAGGGCGGCCTCGGCGGAGTTACTGCCTTCATAGAGCTGATCAAAAGCGCTTGTAGCAGCGGCGTATAGCTTTTCCGAGTTGGCCAGGACTCGTTTTTCGGTTTCCAAAGCCTCGTCCTCGCCGGTGGCGAGATGGGCGGCCTCAATCTCCTTGCTCTGGTAGCTCCAAAGATCGACCATGCGCAGGCGGTCCTGCTCACCCTGGAGGAGTTCGTCGAGCTTGGCTTGAGCCGTCTTCCAGCGGGTGTGGGCCTCGGCGACGGCGTCGGTGGAGAGGCCGCCAAAGCGGTCCAGCAGCGTGCGCTGCTGGGCTTGGTCGAAGCTGCTGAGGCTTTCGCTCTGTGCGTGGACCAGGGCCAGTTCCGGAGCGAGCAGGCGCAGAACGGCAACAGTGGCAGGCTGGTTGTTGACGAAGACTCGTCCCTTGCCGGTGGAGAGGATTTCGCGGCGGAGTATGACCTCCGTGCCGGCGGAGTCAAGACCGTTGAGTTCGAGGATACTCTCGGCGTTTTGCGTTGACTCAAAAACGCAGGCAACGACGGCTTTGTCGGCACCGTGTCGGACCAGTTCTGCGGAGGATTTGCCGCCCATCAGCAGAGCCAACGCATCGACGAGGATGGATTTGCCCGCGCCGGTTTCGCCGGTGAGCAGATTGAGGCCGGTGCCAAAGGTGGCGGTGGCGTGATCGATGACGGCGTAATTTTCAGCGCGCAGTTCTACGAGCATATCGTGGTCCACTCCGTGAAAAACAACGGCAAAAGTAATACGTGCGCAGCATAGCACGACCGGGGCAGGCGTGGCGCGGAGTTGGAGGCCGAAAGTCGTCGAGAACCAGTATCGATAACTTGGAGAGAGGTACGGCGTCTGCTACCGTTAAGAGTGAGGTGAACGCCGATTTTTATCGCAGCTTTTGTCTTTCAATTGCCGCCTGACAGCGGCGCGGGGCAGGGAATGCCTCTGTCGCTGGGTTCCAGCGCTCTGGTGGAGATGGTGATGAACAGCGGGCCGGTGGCGCAGGCTGTGCTGCTGCTGTTGTTTGTGGCCAGTCTCTACTCATGGACCGTGATTCTGGGCAAGGTGTCTCTGTTCCGCAAGACGACCCGGGAGAGCCAGCGCTTTCTGCGCGGCTTCCGCACCGCGACGCGCTTGCAGGAGATGATGACACTGGCCGCGGAGTGCCCGCGGAGTCCGCTGGCACCGGTCTTCGTAGCGGTTTACGAGACCTATAAGCGGCAGACCGGCGGTTCGGGTCCACCACGCAACCTGACGCCGCTGGAGCGTTCGGCGCAGTCGGCGGCCAGCGAGGCTGTGACCGGGCTGGAAGGGCGGCTTACCTGGTTGGCGACGATTGCCGCAGTCAGCCCGTTCGTGGGACTCTTCGGCACTGTGATCGGGATTGTGGACGCCTTTCATGGGCTGGGTACAGCCGGAGCAGCGACGCTGCGAGCGGTGGCGCCGGGCATCAGTGAGGCTCTAATCACCACGGCGGCAGGGCTGTTTGTGGCGATTCCAGCGCTGGTCGCCTACAACATCTTTTCGGCGCGGATCAGGGTTTTTGCCTCGGCTTGCGATGATTTTTGTCGGGAGCTGCTGAACTCGCTGGAGGAGATTCCGGTGCGCACTACTGCCGCCGCGCCACCGCGAGCGCCAAATCCCGAGGTGGACCGTGGCCTTTACAAGTAGCAACGGACAGACACGCAGTTCGCTGGCGGAGATCAACATTACGCCGCTGGTGGACGTGGTGCTGGTTTTGCTGGTGATCTTCATGATTACCGCGCCGGTCTTGCAATCGGGCATTGAAGTGGCCGTGCCCAAGACGCGCACGGTGCGGGAGATCACTGAGCAGCGGCTGGTGGTGACCATCGACCGCGATCAAAATGTCTTTCTCGGCGATACGCCAGTTAACATTCATGAACTAGGCGGGCGGCTTCGCCAGCCGGGAAGCGATCCGGCCCATCAGGTGATTTATCTGCGCGCCGATGAGCGGGTTCCCTTTGGAGCTTTTGCCAGCGTGATGGACGCGGTGAAGCAGGCGGGGATTACCAACATTTCGATTGTGACGCAGCCGCTGGATACGAAGGCGGGCGTGAAGTAGCAGAGGGATTGCAGGCAAAGATGAACAGTCTGCTGGATGGCGGAATGCAACTGGAGCGAGAGCTGACGCCCTCGCGGGAGCCGATGGCTGCTCCCGCGGCGGGGTCGCTGTTGCTGCACGGCGCTCTGGCCGCTGTTCTGGTGGTCTACGGCATTCTGGGCGGACTTTTGCATCACAATCAGTGGGGCGGCGCGGGCAGCGGAGGGGCGATTCAGGTGAGCTTGACCAATGCGCTGCCTTTGCCCTCCGATCAGCCGCCGAACGACAATGTGCTGGCCACCGATACCCCCAGTCAGGCGCCGGCCCAGCCTGCTCCCAAGGCCAAAGAGGTGGTGGACGAGACAGCGCTGGCCATCAGCGGCAAATTGAAGAAGCCGCAGCAATTGACCACGCGCAAGACGGCGCAGTTGCAGCCTGTAGCCGACAATCGAGCGCAGTACGGCGAACAGGCAGGATCGTCGCTGGCGCGCTCCACGCAGCCGCAGGGCTTCAGCAGCGGACAAACGACGGTCAGCGACAGCGACTTTGGCAGCCTCTTCAGCTATTACGTGCGCGCTATCAACAGCAAGATGGCCTCCAGTTGGTACAAGCCGGAGGTGGACCCGCACACGCCGAAGGGATCACGAGCTTACATTCAGTTTGCCATCCATCGCGACGGCAGTGTGAGCAATGTGCAGATGAGCCAGAACAGCGGCAGCCAGACGCTGGACCGCTCCTGCATGAGGGCCGCGCAGCGCGTGGACACCTTCGGCCCGCTCCCCGCGCAATATACCAAAAGTATGGTGATGACGTCCTACTATTGTGAGTATTGATTTGTTCAGAGCTATTTGATTCCGCGGACGTAGAATAGGGGTGTGGACGAGCCTGACTCCGCTGAAATGGTCCGCAGATTTTCCGAGGAAGGATTGCGTACGCATGAAGGCATATTCCCGGCTATTCTCCCTGTTGCTGATGGCTATGGCAACTTTGGCGTCGATCCCCGCAGCGGCTCAGGATTGGATTCGTACCGGTTCCAGCCTGGGTAATGAACGCATCCGTATAGCAGCCGCTGACTTCAAGCCGCTGGGTAGCGATCCGCAGACGCCGGCATTGAAGACCGCCTTTGATTTCACGCTCTATGGCGACCTGGCCAACGCAGGCATCTTCGACCTGGTCTCTAAGAGCCTCTCGCCGCAGTCCATGCCCGGTTCGCAGCAGGAGATTATTTTGAGCCAGTGGTCGGCGGTGCCGGCCAATGCGGCGATGGTGGCCTTTGGCACGCTTTCTGTGGCCAATGGAAGGCTCGCCGTCTACGGCTGGCTCGACGACACACGAAACACAACGAATCCGCAAATTCTAGGCAAGCAGTACAACGAGCAAGCCAGCCTGGATATGGCGCGGACGGTTGCGCACAGGTTTGCCGATGAGATTATTTTGCGGCTGGGCGGAGGCATCAACGGCATCGCCGAGACCAAGATTTACTTTGTCAGCGCGCGCAGCGGGAGCAAAGAGATTTGGGCTATGGATTACGACGGGCAGAACCAGCATCAGGTCACGCACCTGGGCGTCATCTCGCTCTCGCCGCGCATCTCGCCGGACAACTCACGCATCGCTTTTGCGTCACTGGGCAGCGATGGCTGGACAGTCCGGATGTACTCGCTGGAACTGAACCGTCTGGTGAGCTTTCCGGCGGGCACGGCCAAGGGACTCAACCAGTCTCCGGCTTGGTCGGGCGATGGGACAAAGATCGCCTTCTCGTCGTCGCGCTCCGGAGACCCGGAGATTTGGGCGGCGGATGCGAGCGGAGCCAATCTGCGCCGACTGACGAACTTTGCCGGACCGGATGTTTCTCCCACCTGGAATCCGCGGACCAATGAGCAACTGGCGTGGGTGAGCGGGCGCACCGGATTGCCGCAGATCTACACCATGGATCAGGACGGCGCAAACGTGCAGCGGTTGACCGACGGAGGCTATGCCATCTCGCCCTCGTGGTCGCCCAATGGGCAGTTTTTGACCTTTAGTTGGAATCGCAAGTACGGTCCAGGCGCTCCCGGCGGTCAGGACATCTACGTGATGGACATTGCCAGCAAGCGCTGGCTGCAACTGACCCACGACGCGGGCAGCAACGACTTTCCGTGCTGGGCGCCCGACGGGCGGCATATCGTCTTTGAACGGTCCATCGGCGGTCACAGCCAAATCTGGTCGATGCTCGCCGACGGCACCGAGCAGCATCAGTTGACCCAGACCGGCAACAACTTCATGCCCAACTGGAGCTGGAAGTGAACATCGGTTTCTGCTCTATGATTGTAGGTTGGCAAATCGTTTTTTGAAACGCTCGACACCACGGAAGGAGTATTCCATTGAACCGACTTAATCGCTTGTTGATGCCTGTTGTCCTGCTTGTCGCCGTGGCCGCGGTTGCGGGTTGCGGCAAAAAATCCGCGTCGATTTCTCCCGAGGAGACGGCCCCGATTTCGTCTGCGCCTGCGCCCACCGCGCAGATCACCGTGACACCCACACTGGTCATGGCCGGCGATCAGGCGCAGTTGAGCTGGAGCACGACCGAGGCCAACACGGTTTTCATCGATGGCATCGGAGACGTGCCCACATCGGGCGTCAAGACCGTAACTCCCGCGGTTTCGACCAGCTATCACCTGGTGGCGAAGGGCGATGGCGGCACAGCGGACGCTAGTGCGCGCGTGACCGTGAATGCGCCTCCTGCGGTGATGGTGCCCACACGGACCATGAGCGCCGATGAGGAGTTTAAGGCCAACGTACAGGACATCTTCTTCGACTATGACACCTACGATCTCCGTGGCGATGCGCAGGGTACGCTCTCTCGTGACGCATCCTACCTGGCCAGCCATCCGGATGTGAAGATCACGATTGGCGGCTACTGCGACGAGCGCGGCTCCAACGAGTACAACCTGGCGCTTGGCCAGAACCGCGCCGATGCGGCAAAAAATGCCCTGGTGACCGCGGGTGTCGTGGCCAGCCGCATTCGCGTGGTCAGTTATGGCAAAGAGAAGCCCTTCTGCTCGGAGTCTACCGAGGAGTGCTGGCAGCAGAACCGCCGCGCCGGCTTCACGCCCGACAGGTAAAATAGCCTTCAGCGGGGAGAGCGGCGAGTGGGGAAGCGAAAGACTTGTCCGAGCGAACAGCCTCGGCATTCTGCTTTGAAGTAGAGTGAATGAGGCTGTTAGTGCAGAGCGATTTTAGGAGTTCCATTTTCATGGAAAGGAAGAGATCATGAACCGGATGCTCTCCATTGCAATGCTGGCGCTGTTGCTGTCTCCAGCTGTGTTCGCTCAGGATGTGGCGGCAAAACGAGATGCCGCGCAGCAGAGCGCGCGATCCTGGCTGGTATTCGTGGATCGCGGCGATTATGGATCGAGTTGGCAAGAGACCGCTTCTTTCTTCCAATCGAAAATATCGAAGGCCGATTGGGAGAAGGCGCTACAGCAAGTGCGTGCGCCGCTTGGAGCCGTCGCCGACCGAACGCTGTTGGGGGCGCTGTATCAAACCGATCTTCCCGATGCGCCGAAGGGAGAATACGTCATCATCCAATACAAAGTCGAGTTTGCAGGCGGTGGGCCGTTCATTGAGACGATTACTCCAATGCTTGACAAGGATAGGAAGTGGCGCGTGTCCGGGTATTTTATCAAGCCGGCGCAGTAACCCGGCGGGCCGCTTACAACTCGCCGTAGCCGGTGCGCAGTCAACAGCAAGCTGATACTAGTCAGCTTTATTGGGGAGAATCATGCACAGTAAATCACTTCGCAATCGTTTTCTGACCGTGGCGGCAATCATTCTGCTTTTGACTGTTGCGCCGTCGCCCGCACGCGCCGCGTCGAAGGAGATCATTGAGCTACAGACGCAGGTGCAGCAACTGCTGGACAGTGTGCAGCGCATCCAGTCGACCCTGGACGCACGCTTCGGAGTCTTGCAGCACTTGGCCGAGCAGACCGCGGACAACGCCAACCAGATGACGGCGATTGTGAACGCGTTGCAGCAGAAGATTGCCGCGCAGAGCGATACGACCAACGGCAAGCTGGACACCGCCTCCGGCCAGGTGCAATCGCTGAATGACTCGGTGGACGAGCTGAAGTCACGCATCAACAAGCTGGACAAATCGCTTCAGGATTTGCAGACGCAGTTGCAGAACATTCAGAATCCGCCTGCTCCACAGCCCACAGCCGCGCCCGCGTCGGCAAATCCATCGACCGCGCCCAATGCAACAGTCCCGGAGGGCGCCGCTGCCGCGGCCGCTTCGCCCATCGATCAAAAGCCGCCTCTGGCAGAGACCTTCCAGGCCGGTGTGCGCGACTTCAACGCGGCAAAGTACGAGCTGGCAAACGGCGAGTTTCAAGATGTAATTCATTACTATTCGCTGGACGATCTGGCTGGCACTGCGCATTTTTACCAGGGCGAAATTGCCGCCAGACAGAATAAGCTCTCCGATGCGGTAAAGGCATACAACGCCGTGCTGGATGGCTTTCCCGGCAACACGAAGGCTCCGGCGGCGCAATTGCACAAGGGGTTGGCGCTGTTGCAGATGAGCAGGAAGGAAGCGGGCATTCATGAGCTGCGCTTGCTCATCCAGCGTCATCCGGCGACCCCGGAGGCGGCCCAGGCGCGCGCCCGGTTGGCGAAGTTGGGCACGCACTGAGAAGACCAGCCTGTGCAGCGTCATTTGCTTCGCTGATCCCTGTTTTCTGATTTTTCATGCTGCGATTGGTATACTGGCGGTGTGACTACAACTGTCCTTGACCCCATCTCGAACGGTCCCCGCTCCGAGACTTCCCCCCGTCAGAAGAGGGTGTTGTTGCTCAAGCCGCGCGGTTTTTGCGCTGGAGTGGTGCGCGCGATTGACATTGTCAAAATCGCACTCGATACCTTTGGCGCGCCAATTTATGTGCGCCGCGAAATTGTGCATAACCGCTATGTCGTCAATGAGCTGGCAGACAAAGGCGCGATCTTCGTTCATGAAATTGACGACGTACCCGACGGCCAGCGCGTTATCTACTCGGCCCACGGCGTCTCGCCCGCGGTGCGCGAGATCAGCAAAGGCCGCAATCTCAAGGTCATAGATGCCACCTGTCCGCTGGTTACCAAGGTCCACATTGAGGCGGTCAAGTTTGCCAAGCAGGGCTATTCGCTGGTGCTGATCGGCCACCGCGACCACGACGAGATCGAAGGTACGCTGGGCGAAGCGCCGGAGGCAACCCAGGTGGTATCGAATGTCGCCGAGGCCGCGGCGCTTCAGGTGCCCGACCCCGACCGCGTGGCCTACCTGACCCAGACCACGCTCTCGCTGGACGAGGCGCGGGATATTATTCATGCCCTGAAGATCAAGTTTCCCAATATCGTCGGCCCTCACTCGCAGGACATCTGCTATGCCACGGAGAATCGCCAGGTTGCGGTGCGCAATGTGGCGCACAACGCCCAACTGGTGCTGGTGGTGGGTTCAACCAACAGCTCGAACTCCAATCGTCTGGTCGAGGTATCGCGCAATCTGGGGACCATCGGCTATCTGATCGACAACTCGCAGGCCATCGATCCTCAGTGGCTTGTGGGAGTTAGCACGGTCGCGGTGACGGCCGGCGCTTCAGCCCCCGAAGTGCTGGTCGAGGACGTGGTAAATTACCTGCGGCAAAACGGCTACAACAACGTCGAAGAGATTGAAGTGATGCCGGAGAATGTGCGCTTCGGCCTGCCCCCGGAGATTATTCAGGCCATCGGCAGCGCGGACGGAGCTGAGGCCTTGGCGGTCAGGTAAGTTACAGGAGCCGTTCCAGAGGTGTTTGAATCGCATGAGCATACAGCAGAAGACGCAATTCGCGGCACCCCGCTTTGGGCGGATCGATGCGGACTTGGCAGATGTTGAGTCGGCCATCGTACGTTCGCGGGAGCATCTGCTCAGTCGGCAGCATCCTGAGGGCTACTGGAACGGCGAACTGGAAGCCGACGCGATGCTCGAAGCCGATTACATTTATCTACACACGCAACTGGAAAGTGGTGATCCGGGGCGGCTTCAGCGTGCCTTCACGGAGATGATGCGCTATCAGAACGGGGATGGCAGTTGGAGCATCTATCCCGGCGGTCAGGGCAACATCTCGCTCTCCGTCAAGTGCTACTCATCGGCCAAACTGATGGGGGTAAGCGCCGACGATCCACGCATGAAAAAGTGCCGCGAGTGGGTTCTGGCGCACGGCGGTGTCGTCGCCACCAACACCTTCACCAAAATGTACCTCTGCGGCATCGGCGAGTACGACTACGACGCGGTGCCCGCGATTCCGCCGGAGATTGTTCTATTTCCCACGTGGTTCTACTTTAACATTTACGAAATCTCTTCCTGGTCGCGGTCGATTCTCGTACCGCTGGCGATCATCTACGCCAAAAAGCCCTACAAGAAGATTCCGCCGGAGCAGGGAATCGACGAGTTATTCGTTGGCGGGCGCGCCAACTCAAATCTCCGCCTGCACTGGGATTTCAAGCGCATTCTCTCATGGCGGAATTTCTTCATCATCCTCGACCGCATCGCGCACATCGCCGAGGCAGTTCATCTGCGGCCGCTGCGTTCATTGGCCCTCAAGCGGGCGGAGAAATGGATGCTGGAGCGGCTGGAGATGACCGACGGCTTGGGCGCCATTTATCCGGCGATGCTGAACGCGATTATTGCGCTGCGCTGCCTGGGCTACTCCGAGGACGATCCTCAGGTGATTCGCGCGCGCGACGAGTTTGAGAAACTGGGCATCGAAGAGCCGGCTAGCGATGCGATGCCAGAGCCGACCTTCCGCATGACGCCGTGTATGTCGCCGGTTTGGGATACCGCGCAGGCGGTCTTCGCGCTGGGCGAAGCGGGCGTCGCGCGCAACGATCCGCGTCTGCTCAAGGCTGTAGATTGGATGCTCGCGAAGGAAGTCCGCCACAAGGGCGACTGGGCTGTGAAGGTTCCCAATGTCGAACCCGGCGGCTGGTACTTTGAGTTCAACAACGAGTTTTATCCCGACACCGACGACACTGCGCAGGTGTTGATGGCGCTGGCCAAAGTTGATAATCCCCGCGAAGGCTATCAGCACAAGGTTGCGCAGCGCGCCATCGCCTGGGAGTTTGCCATGCAGTGCAAGAACGGCGGCTGGGGCAGCTTCGACAAAGACAACACCAAGATGATTTTCCAGTACATTCCTTTTGCCGACCACAACGCTATGCTGGACCCGCCGACCGTGGACATCACTGGGCGAATGCTGGAGATGCTGGCCGGTTACGGCTACACGCGCGGCGACAAGCGCATTGAGAAGGCCATCAAATTCATTTTGAGCGAGCAGGAGCCGGATGGAAGCTGGTTTGGCCGCTGGGGCGTGAATTACATCTACGGGAGTTTTCTCGTCCTGCGCGGATTGGAGGCCATCGGCGTCGATCATCTTGAGCCGCAGATTCAGCAGGCGGCCGAGTGGATTCGCATGGTGCAAAACGCCGACGGCGGCTGGGGCGAGAGCTGCGGCAGTTACGATGATCCCAATACGCGCGGCGTCGGTGTGAGTACGCCCTCGCAAACGGCCTGGGCTCTGTTGGGTCTGCTGGCCGCAGGCGATGACCGCTCGGACTCTCTAGCCAAAGGCGTGCGCTGGCTGCTCACGCGGCAGCTCGCCGACGGAAGCTGGGATGAGTCTATGGGCGAAGGAATTACCCGCCAAGGCATCATCACCGGTACCGGTTTCCCCAGAGTCTTTTATTTGGCATACACGCTTTATCGCCAGTACTTCCCCTTGCTGGCTCTCACCACGTATTGCCGAACCATGGAACGCGCCGCAAGCGGCGCTGGAGGTTAATCAACGATGGCAGTTCCTATCTCCCAGATGGGTACGGTTGCCAGCTATGTGCTGAAGAAGCGATTCACCGGCGTCAAGCGCTATCCCCTGGTGCTGATGCTGGAGCCGCTCTTCCGCTGTAGTCTGGCCTGCGCCGGATGCGGCAAGGTGCAATATCCGCCGCACATTCTCAAAAAGCAGCTTACCCCGGAAGAATGTTTTTCCGCGGTGGAAGAGTGCGGCGCGCCCATGGTCTCCATCCCCGGCGGAGAGCCGCTCCTCCATCCGCAAATCGTCGAGATCGTCAACGGCCTCGTCGCGCGCAAAAAGTACATTTACCTCTGCACCAACGCGCTCGAACTCAAGAAGCGCCTGCCGGAGTTCACACCCTCCAAGTACCTCACCTTCTCGGTGCATCTCGACGGCCAGCGCGAGCACCATGACTATTCCGTCTGCCGCGAGGGCGGCTACGAGATCGCCGTCGAGGCCATCCAGGAGGCCGTCCGCCGCGGCTTCCGCGTCACCACCAACGCCACCTTCTTTGATGGTGCCGATCCCAACAGCGTCCGCGCCTTCTTCGATGAGGTGATGGGTATGGGCGTGGAGGGCGTCGTGCTTTCCCCCGGCTATAGCTATGACAAAGCTCCGGACCAGACCCACTTCATGGGCCGCGCCCGTGTGCGCCGCCTCTTCCGCGCCATACTCTCCAACCGCAAGCCCACATGGAAGTTCAATATGTCGCCGCTGTTTCTGGAATTTCTGATGGGCGACCGAAACTACGAATGTACGCCGTGGGGAATGCCGGCCTATAACATCTTTGGATGGCAGAAGCCCTGCTATCTACTGCAGGAAGGTTATGCGGACAGTTACAAGGAACTGCTGGAGACGACGAGCTGGGAGAACTACGGCGTTGCCAGCGGCAATCCCAAGTGCGCTAACTGTATGGTCAGTTGCGGCTATGAAACCACGGCGGTGATTGACGGCTTCGGCTCACTGAAGGGATTCATGGCAATGGTACGCGGAACCTTCAGCAGCTATCGCGACGAGCAGGCGCTGAAACTGTTGAACGAGACAGCGCCGCACGGCAATCTGGTGCAGATTACAGAACCGGAGCAAGCTCTGGAGGAGACCCGCGCATGACGGCAGAGGTGCAGAAGTATACGCTGGCACAGGTTGAGGCATTGGAAGTGGCTCCCGGCACGGAGCACGAGAATCTGGAAGGCTGGCATCCCACGCTGGTCACCGAAGACGACCTGCGCGACGCTCTCGCCAAAGCTCTCGACTATCGCGGCGATGTGACGCTGACGCTGAAGTCCGGCGAGCGCATTGAGGCGTTCATCTTCAATTGCAAATCCGGTCCCACGCTGGCTGACTCCTGGGTGCAGTACTACACACCCACCGCGCCGGAAAAACGCAAAGTGGGTTACGCCGAGATCGCCAGCATCGAGTTCACCGGCAAGGATCGCGCCGCCGGCAAGCACTGGGAAGACTGGGTGAAAAAGTACAACGAGCGCAAGGCCGCGGGAGAGACCAACATCGCGCTTGCGCCGGATGCGTTGGAGTAGCGGAAGCGGAGTTAACCGCGCTTCGTTTGAGTCATTATGCGATCGGCGACATGATGAGCGATAACCGCCAACTGAAAGATTTATCTGGCGTGGGTCCGGCCACCATCTCTGATCTGCGCATCCTCGGCATTTATTCAGTCGCGGAGTTAGCGCGGCAAGATGGCAAAGAACTCTATGACCGGCTCTGCCAGCGAACCGGCAAGCAGCACGACATTTGTGCTCTCGATGTCTTCCGCTGCGCCGTCGCCCAGGCCCGCGATTCCCATCTTCCAGCCGAGCAGAAGAACTGGTGGTACTGGAGCCGGTTGCGCAAAGGTCGGCAGTCCATCGTAAACTGATCTCTGACCATGAAAATCTTTCTTACTGGCGCAACGGGATTTGTCGGCCATCATGTGGCGCGCGCTTTGGCCGCGGACGGCGCAAAGCTACGCCTGCTGGTTCGCAAGAGCAGCAATCTCGGCAACCTTGAAGGCATCGCAGGCGAGACGCACATCGGCGACCTGAGCGAGCCGGAGTCGCTGCGGGCTGGGATCGAAGGTTGCGACGCAGTGGTCCACGTTGCCGCCGACTACCGCCTCTGGATTCCCGACCCGGCGGCGATGTACAAGGCCAATGTGGACGGGACGCGCGAGCTGCTGCGGCTGGCGCGCGATGCCAAGGTCAAGCGCTTCGTCTACACCTCCAGCGTCGCCACGATGCACTTCCGCCGCGACGGCACGGTCATCAACGAAGAGACGCCCGTGACTTTGGATGACATGGTTGGCCACTACAAGCGGTCGAAGTTTTTGGCCGAGCAGGAGGCGATCCAGGCGGCGCAGGGCGGCCAGCGCGTCATTATCCTCAACCCCACTAGCCCCATCGGCCCCAATGACGCCAAGCCCACGCCGACAGGCCGCATCTTTCTGGATTTTTTGAACGGTAAATTTCCCGCCTACATGGAGACCGGGCTGAATCTGGTCGATGTCTCCGAGGTTGCCCGTGCGCACGTTACCGCGTTGACGAAAGGCCAGTCGGGCAGGCGCTACATTCTTGGCGGAGAAAACCTGACGCTCAAGCAGATACTCGACAAGATGTCCGCGCTGACCGGGATTCCCTCGCCGACGGTCAGGATTCCCTTTGCCGTCGCCGCGACCTATGCGTTTTTTGAGGAGTGGATCACCGGCCGCATCCGGGGCAAAGAGCCACGCGCCACGCTGGAAGAGGTGCGCATGGGCCGCAAGAAGATGTACGCCAGTAGCGCCCGTGCCCAGCAGGAGCTAGGCTTTCGCATCCTGCCCGTCAACCCGGCGATGAGGGCGGCGATTGAGTGGTTCCGCAAGCATGGGTATGTGCAATAAACCGTGAAACTGCAAGGAGAACTTCATGTTCAAGACCTCCGGTTCCGCTGCCTCCGAGAAGCCCAACCCCCGAGGCAATTCGCTCTGCGGACTCATGCTCGTCATCATTGTAATCACGGGCGTGAGTAACGGACTTAAATTCCATAAGAACTGGAGTACCGTTTTGCATCTGGCACTCAGCCCGCTCGCCGTATGGATATGGGTTGGCTGGACAATGCAGTGCCTAAGAAACCTCGGCTTCAACAGACTATGGGTATTGCCGATCCTCCTGCCGCCCACAGCTCTTGCGATAGCGTTTCACAAAGACTGGATTATTCTCACACTTATTGCCTTAGTCGTTATGGTTGCCTTCCAGATAATCATCGTGATTCAGAAGCCGACACGCGACCTCAAGCCTGTTAATATCTCGGATTCAGATCGGCCCACCGCATGACCCGCACCGCCATTATCGCCGCGATGCCCGCCGAACTGAAGCCGCTGACGCGCGGCTGGCAGCGCACGCGCCCGAACAACGTTGATCTCTGGCGCTCAGATGATGGCGAGTGGATTGCCGCCTGTGCCGGAGCTGGCGTCGCCGCTGCCACGCGCGCCTTCGCCGAAGTCGAAAAGAGCGGACCCATCGACAAAGTCATCTCTGTTGGTTGGGCGGGAGCGTTGCGCGAAGAGCTTGTTTCCGGCCAAGCCTACGATGTCTCCACCGTCATTGACGCGCGCACCGGCGAGCGCTTCGTCACCGCCATTCCGCTTAACGATTGCTGGCTGGTGACCAGCCCCAAGGTCGCTGACGCAGTCGAGAAGCAGCGCCTCGCCTCCACCTACGAAAGCTCACTGGTTGATATGGAGGCTGCGGCCATAGCGCGACTCGCAAAGATGCGCGGCATCCCCTTTTTTTGCATCAAGGGGATCAGCGATGGTTACTGCGATAAACTGCCTGATTTCAATCGATTTATCTCTCACGATGGGCAGTTTCAACTGGCTCGCTTCATCTTTTTTGTCCTCTTCCGTCCCATGCACTGGCCCGCGCTCGTCCGGATGGGCGAAAATAGTAGAAAGGCTGCCCGCGCCATCGCGGCCTCTGTGCACGATTTGCTGGATGAACGAGGTCAACCCAACAAGCTGAATGGCAATCCAAACCAATAACGCTGAGAACCCGCCCCGGGCTACAATCCCCGCAACCATGAAGGCTGTGGTTTATCGCGGCGTGAACGACTTGCGCCTGGAGACGGTGCCCGTGCCGGTGATTGGGCCGGGAGAGCTGCTGGTTAAAATTGCCACCTGCGGCGTCTGCGGCACCGACCTCAAGAAGATTCACCTTGGCTCGCACTCCGCGCCGCGCATCTTTGGTCACGAGATGGCTGGAACTGTCGTCGCCGTCGGCGCTGGCGTGAGCGGCTTCCGCCTTGGCGAGCGGGTGATGGTCTTCCACCACATTCCCTGCGGACGGTGCTACTACTGCCGGAAGCAGACCTTTGCGCAGTGCTCCACCTATAAAAAAGTCGGCGCCACGGCGGGCATGGAGCCTTCCGGCGGCGGTTTTGCCGAGTACATTCGCGTGATGGATTGGATTGTCGAGATGGGCGGCGTGGTGCGGATTCCCGATGGCGTTCCATTCGAACAGGCGGCTTTTATCGAGCCGGTGAATACCGTCCTGAAGGCCGTTAAGCTGCTGAATCTGGCTGCGGATGAGACGGTGCTGGTGATCGGCCAGGGGCCGATTGGCATCATGCTGGCCACGCTCTCGCGCCGCATCGGCGCACGTGTGTTGACCTCCGATTTGTATGCCGAACGCCACGCCATTGCCGCGAAGTTTGGCTTGCATGAGCCGACTGACGCAGCCGATGTGGTTGAGCGTGCCCATGCGGCCACCGAAGGCCGCGGCGCGGATGCCGTGATTCTGGCCGTGGGCGGTTCGGCGCTGATTCCGACGGCGATGGCGGCGGCGCGTCCCGGCGGCAAGGTGATGCTCTTTGCCCAGACCCAACACGGCGAGGCCAGCTTCGATCCCGGCGCGGTCTGCATGGACGAGAAGACGCTGCTGGGTTCATACTCGGCTTCAACGGCGATTCAGCCGGAGGTGGAAGAACTGGTTCTGGGCGGCTATCGCAACGGCTTCGATCTGACGCAGTTGATCTCGCACCGTTTCCCGCTGGAAGAGGCGGTTCAGGCGATTGCGGTTGCTTCATCCCCCCAAGCCGACTCGATGAAGATTATGATAGAGCCTGTGCTGGGAGCGGGAGCAGAGCGGGAAGGAGAGAGATGGCAGGCACGGTAAAAGCCGCGATCCTCCGGGGCCGCAAGACTGTCAAGACGGTTGTCGAAGAAGGCCGCAAGAAAGCCGAGAAAGTTGTCGAGGATGGCCTCAATACCGTCGATACGGTGGTTGAGGTCGGCTTCAACACTGTTGAGACGGTGGTGGTCGAAGGCCGCAAGAAGGTCGAATCCGCCGTCAGCCTGGGCCGTAAAACCGTTGAACACGCGCTGCTGCACGGCCGCAGCACCATGCAGGCCGCCGTTCTTCACGGACGCGAAGATGTTCGCATCGAGCAGGTGCCCATACCCAAGGCCGAGGCCGGAGAGCTGGTGGTGCGCGTGGACGCGGCGCTGACCTGTGGCACCGACTTGAAGGTCTTCCGGCGCGGTTATCACGCGCGCATGATTGTGCCTCCGGCTCTCTTTGGCCATGAGATGGCGGGAACGGTGGTTGAGGCCGGCGAGGGAGCCGTGGGTTTTGCAGCCGGTGACCGCGTGGTGGCGCTCAACTCCGCACCCTGCGGCCAGTGTTATTTATGCGCTCACGGCCAGGAAAATCTCTGCGATGATCTGCTCTTCAATAACGGCGCATACGCCGAGTTCATCCGCATTCCGGCGCGCATTGTGGCCAAGAATACCCTGCATATTCCAGATCACGTGCCGCTGGAGCACGCGGCGCTGACGGAGCCTTTGGCTTGCGCGGTACATGGCTTTGAGGACTCGCGTCCATCTCCCGGAGACACTGTGGCCGTTATCGGCGGCGGCCCGCTGGGCTTGATGATTCTTCACGTGGCCGCGCTCTGCGGCTGCCAGGTAATTGCCATTGTCAAGCACGACGGGCAGGTGGAGGCAGCGCGCAGGCTTGGTGCGGCTCACGTGGTGCAGTCCAGCAGCATTCGCAAAGCTATCCAGGAGACCCGCGCGCTTACTGAGAAGAATCGCGGCGTGGATATTGCTATTGAAGCCGTCGGTGTGCCTGAAGCCTGGGAAGAGGCCGTCGAGTTGGTGCGCAAGGGTGGAACCGTGAACTTCTTTGGCGGATGCGCGCTAGGTACGCACGTCTCGCTTGACACCAATCGCATTCATTACTCTGACATCACGCTGCGCGCCACCTTCCATCACACGCCGGCCATCTGCCGCAAAGCTCTTGATCTGATTGCCGGCGGACAATTTCAGGCGGGAGCTTTTATCACCGGCCATGCCCACCTCTACGAGCTAAACCGCGTCTTTGAAAAGCTGATGAAGCGTAGCAACGAGATTAAGACCGCCATTGTGCCCTGAGATAAAGCCATGACGACGGACGCTGTGGAATCGAAATACGAGACGCCTGACAGTGAAGTGCTGCCGCAGGAGGAGTTGCTCGCCCGAGGCTGGGCCGCTCTGCCGGAGAGCTATCGCATACCGGAAGTTGCGCCCACGCTTGAAGAGGCGCAGGCCTGGTGCAGACGGCTGGCCGAGTCGCACTATGAGAACTTTCACGTTGCCTCGTGGTTTCTGCCCAAGGATCTGCGCCCGCATTTTCACGCCATCTACGCCTACTGCCGCGTCTCCGACGATTTGGGCGATGAGGTAGGCGACCGCTCCGCGGCTCTGGCACTGCTCGGTTTTTGGGGGCGCGAGTTGGACGCCTGCTATGAGGGACGCGCACGCCATCCAGTCTTTGTCGCATTGGCCGAGACCATTCGCGACTGCTTCATCCCCAAAGAACCTTTTGCCGATCTGCTGGTAGCTTTTCGTCAGGATCAGACCGTCACCCGTTATGAGACCATTGACGATCTGCTGGCCTACTGCCGCTACTCGGCCAATCCCGTGGGCCGCCTGGTGCTCTACGCCTGCGGTGAGACGAGCGTGGAGAACTTTCGCCTCTCCGACGCTACCTGCACGGCGTTGCAACTGGCCAACTTTTGGCAGGATGTGCGCGAGGATTACGCAAGGGGACGCATCTATATTCCAGCCCGAGATATGGCGGTTTATCGCGTCACCGAGGAGTATATTGCCGAGAGGATTGTGACGCCGGAGTTTCGCGCCCTGATGCATTGCGAGGTCGATTATGCGCGCTCGCTCTTTGCAGAGGGGTTGCCGCTGATCGGCAAAGTCAATCGCGACCTGGCCATTGATCTGGACCTCTTCAGCCGCGGCGGTATGGAGATTCTGCGCGCCATCGAGCGGCAAGGTTACGATGTGCTCAGCGCGCGGCCTGCCATCTCGAAGAGCGCGAAGCTGGCTCTGCTGCTGCGCGCCGTCAGTGGCAAGATGCTGCCATTTCTGCGCCTCGGCAAACAGAGTTGAAGGATGGCCGCTTGACGGACGACACCAAATTGAATGCGGCTTACGCAGCCTGCCGCGAGATTGCCAGACGCGAGGCGAAGAACTTCTACTACGCCTTTGTCGCGCTGCCCGCGCCGCGCCGCAATGCTATCTGCGCCATCTACGCCTTCATGCGCAAGGCCGACGACTTGGCCGATGACGAGAGCCTGCCGCGAGCCGAGCGCCGACGCCGTTTAGATGCATGGCTGGCAGGCTGGCGTGGCGTCTGCCACGGTGGCGACTCCTCAGATCTAGTCTTCTTTGCCGTGCGTGACGCCGTCGAGCGCTACAACATTCCGCTCAATCTGCTGGATGAGTTAGTCGCCGGCGTGACGATGGACCTGGATCGAGCCTCTTCCGATTCGCCAGACACTTACGCCACCTTCGACGATCTCTATCGCTATTGTTATTTGGTCGCCTCGGTAGTCGGTCTGGTTTGCATTCGCATCTTCGGCTACACCGACCCGCGCGCCGAGAAGCTCGCCGAAGAGACCGGCATCGCCTTTCAGCTCACCAACATTCTGCGCGACGTGGCCGAGGATGCGGAGCGTAATCGCGTCTATCTGCCGTTAAAAGACCTGGCAACCCACAATGTTTCGCTGGATGCGCTGTTGCATCGCACCCCGAACTCCCCACCCACGGCCAACGAACGCGCCTTGCTAATGTCCATCGCCGAGCAAGCAGAAGAGTATTATCAGTCAGCCAAGAATTTGCTGCCGCTGATTGACCGCGATAGCCGCCCCGCGCTGTGGGTGCTGGTCTCGATCTATCACGGGTTGCTGAAGCAGATCAAGAAGGCCGATTATGATGTATTCTCGCAGCGGATGAGTGTACCCAAACAGCAGAAGATCGGCGTTCTTGTTATTGGTTTAGTACGAATGGGATACGCGCGGTTGCTGGGTTGATTCACTAGTATTGGATATACAAGAAATGACCAATATGCCGCATAATTCGCAGAAGTCCGTTACCGTGATCGGCGCTGGCGTGGCTGGTATGAGCGCGGCATGCGCTCTGGCAGCAGCAGGATTTCGCGTGCAACTTATCGAGCGGCGCGGCTACCTCGGCGGGCGGGCCAGTTCCTACCTGCATCCCGGCGTCAACGAAGTCATCGACAACTGCCAGCACGTTCTCTTCGGCTGCTGCACCAACCTGCAAGGCTTCTATCGCCGCATCGGTGTTGCCGATAAAATTCACTGGACCCGCGCGATGACGATGATTGAGCCGGGTGGGCGACGGTCGCGGCTTGGTCCCTTCGAACTTGGTCCGCTGCGTTTGCCCGCGCCGCTGCATGGCGCGCCTAGCTTTCTCAATGCGAAGGCTTTTACCATCGCCGACAAGCTCTCGCTGGGTCGTGCGATGAGGGCGATGATGAAGCCCGATGCGCTTATCGACACACGCGAGTCGCTGGGCGATTGGCTCTGCCGCCATAAGCAAACCGAAGGCGCGCTGAATAGGTTTTGGCGGCTGGTGATTGCCAGCGCGCTGAACGCGGAGGTTGATTCCATCGCTGTACCCTACGCTGCCAAAGTGATTCGCGAATTGTTTTTGAACTCGGCACAGGCGGGCAGCATGGGCATGAGTACCGTTCCGCTGAGTGAGTTATACGAAAACGTCACGCCGTTCCTTGAGCAGCGCGGCGGGAGCGTGCTGCTGAATACGCACGTCGAGGGCGCGGCATGGGATGAAGCCTCCAGAAAGTGGCTGATCGGCACACGCACAGACGATCTGGTTTCCGACTACGTGATTCTGGCCCTGCCCTTTGAAGCCACACAAAAGTTATTGCCGCATCTGCCCGCGGAAGAAGGCACAGAGAAGCTGGCGCGGCAGCTTGAGCGCCACGAGCATTGGCCGATTTGCAGCGTGCATCTGTGGTTTGACCGCGAGGTGACCGAAGTTGAGCACGCGGTGCTGCTGGATCGCGAGATTCATTGGATGTACAACCAGTCGCGGCTGCAAGGGCGCGGCGGCCATTACATTGAGTTAGTCGTCAGCGCCACGCGCACGTTTGCGGCGCTGCCGCGCGCTGCGGCGATTGAGCTTGCGCTCCGCGAGTTGGCGGAGTTTTTCCCGCGCGTAAAAGAGGCCAAGCTGGAGAAGGTTGCGCTCATTAAAGAGGTGTATGCCACCTTCGGCGTTCCGCCGGGAATTGATTCCGCGCGGCCCGGTGCCGCTTCGTCATGGCCGCAACTGTTTCTGGCGGGCGACTGGACGGCGACCGGCTGGCCAGCGACGATGGAGAGCGCGGCGCGCTCTGGACACTTGGCAGCAGAGGCGCTCGGCATGAGCGCGGAGAATCCGTTGCGCTGCGTTGAGCCGGATTTACCGCCGCAAGGACTGATGAAGTACTTCTGAAAGTGTTTACCAGATAATTACCTGCAAGATTTTGAAAATATATAAAAGGGGGGGAGGGGGGGAGCTAGGGAACAGGGAACAGGGAATAGGGAATAGAAATGCACGGGGTTTGATTGGCGGTCATGGATTGATTATGCGCCGGTGGAAGAATATTAACTGCAAATCCAGTGAAGATTTTTTAGCGGAAAGACGATCATCCTGCCGGATGCGGTATTAATGCGCCAACAGATAGACCCCGATGCAGACCAGCACGGCTGAAGCCCAGCGGCGGCGATCCACATTCTCATGTAGAAAGAGCTTGGCTGCGATGGCGTTGGTGACCAGCGTGAGCGAGGCCGAGGCGGGCGCAACCAGGCTCACGGGCAGATGGTTGAGCGAGTAAAGCAGCGAAAAAAAGGCCAGCGCGAGAAAGCCTACGCCGGCAAAAAAAAGCGGACAGGTGAGGACGGCGCGAATGGCACCCTTGAGACCGGAGTGGGCGCGAATCTCATCCAGGTCGCCGATGGACTTCATGGCCGCCGCAGTCAGCACTTCTCCAGCGGTGGAGGCGAGCACGATGGCGGCGATCATTGAGGAGGCTGCCCAGAGGCCGGGCTGTAATGCAGGGAGGGGAATCGTCATTGCGTCAGCTCCTTGCCCTGCGCAGGTCTTTCAGTGAGCGAGGGACCCTGCGCCACAAAGCCGACGCCCACAGTAATCAGCACAATCCCTGCCCAGCGCTCCGGGGAGATGGACTCGTGCAGCCAGTAGCGCGAGAGCAGCGCGATGACGACGTTGCCGAGTCCGGCGGCGGGCATGACAAAAGTCAGGTCGGCCCAGGAGAGCGCGGTCAGATAGCTGGCGAAGTAGCCGATGAGCAGTGCTATGCCAAGAACGATCCAGGGCGTGAAGACGGCAGCGATAAGCGTGGCGGGATGGTCGAGCGCGATGGGCGGCATACTCGTCATGCCGCGCGAGATGCAACTATCACCGAGGGGAGTGCAGACGGAAACCAGCCCCAAGATGAGGTATTGTCGCGGCGAAAGTCTTGCGTGAGCCATAGATAGTGAACAGTGAATAGCGGACAGTGAACAGTTGCTAGTCAACTGTTCGAGCGGTTGAGGTTCTTTGATTCCCACCCTTCGCAAAGAACGCGAAGGGCGGGTCACTGATTCGCGTAAGTCGATTACGCCGCGGCACCCGACGAGGCGGGCGGATCAGCTTGATGGCTGCGCGCCGCTCTCACCATCTTGTTGCGCTGCGAGCGCAGCTTGAGGAAGGCCTTGGCCTCCGTATAAAGCCGTGGCACGTCGCGGTTGACAATCGCCTTCCAGACCACGCGGAAGGCTGCCTTGGGCCTGAAGTAGTACTCGTCGTAGAAGCGATGCACCATCTCCAGTACGTAGTCGGTGGGCAGGCCGGGATACTCGATGTGCGCCATCTGATGGCCGCCAGTGTCGGTCATCGATTCGTTGGTGATGAAGCCGTTGGCCTTGGCGTAATCGTAAAACTCGGTTCCGGGGAAGGCGTGAGCGATGGAGACCTGGAGGGTTTCGCAATCCAGCTTCTTGGCGAAGTTGATGGTGTTGCGGATCGACTCCTTGGTCTCACCGGGCAGGCCGAGAATGAAGTCGGCGTGGATGGTCAGTCCCAGGCTGTGGCAGTCGCGGGCAAAGTCGCGGGCGCGCTCGACGGTGGCGCCTTTCTTGATGTTCTTGAGAATCTGCGGATCGCCGGATTCGAAGCCGACGATGAGCAGCCTGCAGCCGGCCTCACGCATGGCCTTGAGGGTCTCGTAGTCGGTGGTGACGCGCGAGGTGCAGCTCCAGGTGAGGTTGAGCGGCTTCAGCTTTTGGCATAGCTCGATGGTGCGCGCCTTTTGGATGTTGAAGGTGTCGTCGTCAAAGAAGTACTCCTTCACATCGGGGTAGTTCGCTTTGGCCCAGGTTAGCTCGGCAACCACGTCGTCTGTGGAGCGGAGGCGCCAGCGGTGGCCGCTGAGGGTCTGCGGCCAAAGGCAGAAGGTACACTGCGCCGGACAGCCGCGCGAGGTGTAGAGGGCGATGTGAGGATGCAGCAGGAAGGGCACGTTATAGCGCGCCACATCCAGGTCGCGCTTGTAGATTTTGGTGGCCCAAGGCATGGCGTCCAGGTCTTCCACCTGCGGACGGTCGGGATTGTGAATGATCTTGCCATCCTGCTTGTAGCTGATGCCGAGAATCTCGTTGAGCGGCTTGCCCTGGGCAAACTCGACGACAGAATAATCGAACTCGCGGCGGCAGATGAAGTCCAGCGCAGGGCACTCATTCAGAGCCTTGTCGGAATCGGTGGTGACCGGCGGGCCGACGAAGGCGATGCGGATGGAGGGATTGGCCGCCTTGATGGCTTTGGCCAGCAACTGGTCGCTCTCCCAGCCGATGGTTGATGTAAAGAGCACCAGGAACTCGTAGTCCTTGCAGATGTTGATGGTCTCTTCGGGTGAGATGTGGTGCGGCGGCGCGTCGAGCAGCCGCGAGCCTTCCAGCAATCCGGCGGGGTAGGTGAGCCATACGGGAAACCAGTAGGACTCAATCTCGCGCGTAGCCGGCCAGCGCGAACTCGCGCCACCGTCGAATTTATCGAACGAGGGCGGATTCAGCAAAATCGTCTTCAAAGGCATAGTCATCCCCTCCATTCTAACATTTCGGCGAATTGCAGCCTCTATCTGTGGTGATGGGTCTACTTCGCGTGCAGTTCGTTGAGCCAGTCTTGCATATGGCCGAGGGCGCGCAGCAGGCCGAGTCGCGCCTTGGCCAGCTCCAGCGCAGCGTCTTGCGCATCCTCAAATTTCTGGCGCTCATCGATGCGCGCCAACTGCTCGGCTTTGGGAGCGGTTTGCGGTTGAGCAACGGTAGCGGTGCCAGCGCCGTTATCCAACTCCAATTGCGTCAGCACGGCCTGAAGTTGCTCGCTGGCGATCTGCTGCTTCAAACTGGCAATCTCCGCCATCGTGTCCAGCTCATTCAAACTCCCGCTCAGCGAAGCCACCAGTACTTCATTCTGGCGTTCGGCCTGTTCAGCCTCGACCTTGGCGCGCAGCGCCTCGGCCGCCGACTCTCTGCCTTTGGCGCGATGGGTGAGGTCGAAGAGCGGCAAATGAACCGAGAAACCAGTGCTTAGATTGTCTGATTTCAAGGGGCGTCGAAAATAATTGTAGGCATTGTTGAGGATCTTGGTGTCGCGGTTGTATTGCGCGGAAAAATTGATTTGGGGAATGTAGCTGCGGCGTGCGTCCCCACTGGCCGTCCGCTGTTTGGAGAGCGCAAGCAACTGTGCCGACTCGATGCCGGCGAGCGCAACTCTGCTCTCGCCCGCCTTGATCTGGGGAATCTCAGGAATGCTGGCGTGATCGGGCGTGATGCTCTCTGCTGGCATTCCAGTAAGCGTTGCAAGCTGCTTGGAAAGGGTTGCGGCGCGCGTCTCCAGGTGCATGCGCTTGAGCTTCAACTGGGCCGCCGTCAGCCGCGCCTGCAACAGATCGCTCAACGGGTCCACGCCGGCCTCGGCGCGCTCCTGCTCAATGGTCACCAACCTCTGCGCGAGGGCCTCCTGCTGGTGCGCGGCCTCCAGTTCATGTTCGACAGTATCCAGTTCGATATAGGCGGAGGAGGCGTCCAGCGCCACCTGTTCGCGGGCGTTCTTCAAGCCGAGATTCGCGGCCTGAAGTCCGTTACGCGCTGCTTTGATGTAACTCATTTGCGGAAGGCTGAAGACCATTGACTGCATGGTACCGGTCACGATGGAGGGCGGAACGCCGCTAAAGCCGATTGAAGGCGTAGCGGGAAGTCCGGAGTCGATCACCAGGCTCGGCAGATAGACATCTTTGGTCTCAGAGAGAGCCGCCTGCGCCTTGCTCACCTCGGCCTCGGCCAGCTTGACGGCGCTGGAATTGCGCTGCGCCATATCGACCACCGTGGTCAGCGAAACCTGCGCAGACAGCATGGGCGCGACAGCCAGCGCCGTTCCCAGAAGAATGAACGTCCAGCCCTTCAGCGGATTGTGTTGGTTCCTCACGTGCGCTCAACCCTTCAGTGTTTCAAATCCTGTTTCAAGTCCAGATTCATGTTCAGGGCCGGCCGGTACTCATGCGCCAAGGCCAACGCTGCCGCCCGCTCCCGGCTAGCTGCCGCCGCATCACCCAACTCCAGCTTCAACCGGGCGAGCCATAGGTGCGCCACAAAGGCCGGCGCGTCCTCGGATTTGGCGCTTCCGGCAAGATACTCTTCAAGCATCTTGGCCGTCCACGCCGGGTCTCGGTGGGAGGAGCGCAAGATGGATGCGCCGATGTAGAGTGCCGCGCCTGCCGATTTATCCCGCTCCGCGGCGCTCTGTCCGCTGCGCAGCGCCGATTCCATCTCCGTCCAGCGTTCTCGTCCGCGATAGAAGCGGGCCAGATTCATCCACTGGAAGGCAGGATGCGCTGTCCAGGAGAGGATCAGCTTGTATTCCCGCTCCGCTGTGCCGTAGTCCTTGCGCTGCTCGGCGAGATGGCTCCATAGTTCATGGGATCGCACCGGGTCCAGTTTGTCCAGTTGCGTGGCGACCCGCTCTGCCTTGTCCACGCCACCGCCCACCACCCCCGGCGCGGAGTAGTAAAAATTCGCCAGATCGGCCAGCGCCTCGGCATTGCGGGGATCGAGCCGGACGGCCTCTTCAAACTCAGCGTGAACCCTCTTGGCCAGCTTATAGGCGCTGAAAAAAGAAGCGCGACGGGCCTTCTCGCCTAGGGCGCGGGCCAGCCAGAGATGATCATCCGAATTCTGTCCATCTAGTTTGACGGCCTGTTCGCAGTCGTTTGCGGCCTGGTCCCACTCTTCCAGCCAGTACTCCACGCGGCAGCGAAGGTTATAGGCCTCGGCTTTGCCTCCCGGCTGGGCAAGCACATTCAATAGTGCCAACGCCTTGTCCGCTTCGCCGGCTTGCAAGGCAGCATTGGCCTGGGCAAGCCGCGCACTCTCACTTGGCACGGCGGCCGAGGCGGCTGCGGATGCCGTCAGGATCAGAGCCGCCAAAATGAGATTTGCCGACCCTCTCACGGCACAACCTTGACCGGAACTCCCTCGCGCAAGGGCTGTCCGTTCACAGTGCCGGAGGCCACGATGTCCCCCTCCTGAAGTCCGGAGAGTATTGCAACTTGAGTCGTATTGATCGCCCCGATGCTCACGTAGGTGCGCTGCAATCCGCCCTTCACCACCTTGTAAACATAGGTCTTGCTGTTCTCCGAATGCAGTGCTTCACGCGGGATGCTCAACGCGCTGGGTTCGCTGGAGAGGGTCACGGTCACGGTAACATTGGTCTCCGGCAGCAGCCCGCTATCGGGTTCGTCAATGGCCACCATCACCTCGCCCACGCTACGTGTGCCGCGGTTGATCACCGTCACGGGTGCCCGCTCAATGTGCCCGTTCCATATGCGTCCCGGCTTGGCGTCCCACTTAATCTGTATCTTCTGGCCTGCCTCCAACTGCCCGATCTCCGGCTCGTCAAAATAGGCGCGAATCCGCTCGTGGCGCAGATCGGCCAACTGCGCCAGCAGTTTGCCATCTTCCGCATATTCGGAACTGCCCACGCTCAAGCTGTAGACGGTACCCGCCGCCGGAGCATACACCACGGTCTGCGCCATCACCTGCCGCGCCGCCGCCAGATTGGCTTGCGCTTCGTCCAGAGCCGCCTGAGCACGCTCCACCTCTGCCGGCGAATAGCGGCTGTTGGCGCTCTGGTCCAGGGCGTGAAGATTGGCCTCTGCTGTCTCCAGACGCTGCCGCGCCGCTGCCACTTCGCTGGCCGATGCCGCTCCGGTAGCGTTCAATTTGCTCAACGCATCCAGGCTACGACGTGCCTCATCGCGTTCCAGGCGCGCCCGTGTCAGATCGGCTGCCGTCAACTGGCGCTCCTGCTGGCTGCCGTTATGGGTTGCCGCCTCCAGCGCCGCCTGCGCGGCCTTGACGCCGCTCTCGGCCGTGGCCAGTGTGGCGCGCGCTTGCACGTCGTTCAACTTCAGCAGCAGCTTGCCTGCCGCCACCTGGTCACCCGGCTGTACGTAGACCGCCTTCACCGTGGTCGCCATCGGGCTGTAAAAGGCGTAGTTCACCTCCGGCTCAACGCGGCCATTGGTGCTGATGGTGCTGGTAAGGCGCACATGCTCCGCGGGGGCCGCATGGACCTGCAGACGCTCCCTGGTCAGGGAGCGCACCGTGAAAAAAACGGCAATTGTCAGGAGCACGACGCCCAGCCAAAGCCAACGCCGGTCCATTTGCGAGGTTTCTTGAGTCATTCGGTTAACCAGAGTCAGTATATAGGACTCCGAGAGCGCTTCAAAGAGCAGAAAATTTCACCGGCGGAAATCCGGCCTCGTACAATAAAAAACATGGCGATAGAACCGCGTTACACTGACGATCATGCCAAAGCCGGACTCGATTTTGACTTCCCCGCCATTGAAACCTGGCAGAATCAGTTTCCCGGCTACGAAATCCTCATCGACGACCCGGAGCTGACCTCCGTCTGCCCCAAGACTGGCTTGCCGGACTTTGGCATTCTCACCATCCGCTATATGCCCAGCGAGCGCTGCCTGGAATTGAAGTCGCTCAAGGAGTATCTCTTCTGCTATCGCAATCTGGGTATCTTCCAGGAGAACATCGTCAACCAAGTGCTGGAAGATGTGGTCAAGGCTTGCGCTCCGGTCTGGGCCGTGGTGCGGGGCGAGTTCCGTCCTCGCGGCGGCATTGGAACGACGGTGGAAGCCCGCTGGCCCCGGCCGCAGGCCTCGAAGAAAGGATGTTGAGAAATGGAGACGGAGAGGCATGGCGGGACGGTTTTTTCCGAGCCGGAGCCAGATGAGATGCTGGAGCTGACCGTCATTATCCCCGCGCGCAACGAGGAAGAGTGCCTGGGAGTTTGTCTTGAGTCTCTGGTCAGCCAGTCGGAGCGGGTCTTTGAGCTGGGCCGCGACTGGGAACTGATCGTGGTGGACGACCACTCGACCGATAGGACGGCGGAGATTGCCCGCGGCGTTGCCGGTGTCACCGTGATGGATGCGGTCGAACTGGAGCCGAACTGGACCGGCAAGAATAACGCTCTCTGGACAGCGGCACGGCAGGCGCGCGGACGCTGGCTGCTCTTCACCGATGCCGATACCCTCCACGAGCCGGGAAATCTCCGCCGCGCCCTGCACGAGGCCGCCAAATACAAGGTCGGCGTATTGAGCTACTCGCCGCGCCAGATCGTCCGCGGCCTAGCGCAGCGTTCGTTGATGCCTCTGGTCTTTTGCGAACTGGCTCTCGCCTATCCCCCGGCCAAGGTCTCCGATCCCGCCCATCGCATCGCCGCCGCCAACGGCCAGTTTCTGCTCATCGAGCGCGAGGCCTATCGCCGCCTCGGAGGCCACGCCATGGTGGCCGAAAAAGTCCTCGAAGATGTGGAACTGGCCTTCCACGCCAAGCGACGCAAGATCGGCCTGCGCTTCCGCTATGCGGAAGACTCCGTCTCCACGCGCATGTACCGGACCACTGCGGCCATGATCGAAGGCTGGACCAAGAACCTCTCGCTGCTCTTTGATAACTGCCTTGTGTTGGCGCTTTGGCGCGTCCTGGACATTTTTCTGCTCGTTGGCCTGCCCATCCTTGCTGTCGAACTGTGGAATGCCCGCCTCTTCGCGCATTCCGCGCAATGGCTGGCTGCCGGCTGGGTTCTCGGTCTGCTGTGGGTGCGCAACCTCTTCCGATTCTACGGTCGCGTAGCCAAATCCAACTTTCCCTTCATCGATTGCGCCATTTCGCCGCTGGGGCTGCCGCTCTTTGTCTGGCTGCTCTATCGCAGTTGGTTCCAGCACCGCATCCTGAAGCAGGTAAGCTGGAAGGGACGAAGCTATAAGGCGTGAATGCATGAAGCCTTGACTGGCACTCAAGCATCTTCATAGTGAGGAGGCGGAATGATCTCTCTGACGCGGCGGGCGACATTTTCCGCCTCGCACTACTACTGGAAGCCGGCTTGGACGGAGGAGAAGAACGAGCAGGTCTTTGGCCGTTGCGCAAACAAAAACGGCCATGGGCACAACTACACGCTGGAGGTCACCGTGGCGGGTGAAGTGGACCCGGTTACCGGTTTCGTCGTCGATCTCAAATGGCTGAGGGACGCTATCGACCGCGAGGTGCTGGCCGCCTGGGACCATCGCCACCTGAATCTGGAGGTTTCGGAGTTTGCCGCGTCGGAGACTGCCGCGACCATTCCTACGACGGAAAATCTGGCCATTGCCGCCTGGAAGCGGCTGGAGCCGTCTGTGCTGGGCGCGGGCGGGGCGCGGCTGAGCCGGGTGAGGGTCTACGAGACGCCGGAGATTTTCGCGGAATTTCGAGGCGAAGCATGAAAGCCTACTTTGGCCGTCGCTACTTGATCAGCGCCAGTCACCGGCTGCACACTGCCGCTCTCTCGCCGGAAGAGAACCGCTCCACCTACGGTAAGTGCAACAATCCACATGGCCACGGGCATAATTATGTCGTTGAAGTGCTGGTCGCTGGAGCGGTGGACCCGGAGACTGGCATGGTGATCAACATGGTCGCGTTGGACGAGGTGGTGCGGGCGCGGGTGCTCGACCGCTTCGACCACGCCAACCTCAACCTCGACCCGCTGTTTATGAATCAAGTGCCGACGACCGAGAATCTCTGTAAAGAGGTCTTTGCCTTGCTCAAGGAGGCGCTGCCTGCCGGAAAGCTGGAGCGTGTGCGCATCGAAGAGACGGAGAACAACTTTTTTGAGTGTGAGGGCGATTGAATCCACGCCCGATTCCCCGGGGTGAGAGGATAGATAAGATGGCACAACCAATCGCGTTAACCAAGAAGATTCAGCGAGCTGCGGAGCCGGAGGAATGCCTGAGCGGCTACAGCACCGAGGAGATACTCCGCGAGATTATCAGCCGCATGGGCGAGGACCCCAGCCGCCAGGGATTGCTGGCCACGCCAGGGCGCGTCGAGAAGTCCATGGCATACCTGACCAAGGGCTACAGCGAAAATGCGTCCGAAATCCTGCGCGGCGCGCTCTTTGACGAGGACTACGACGAGATGGTCATCGTCAAGGACATCGAGATATTCTCCCTCTGCGAACACCATATGCTGCCCTTCTTCGGCAAGGTCCACGTGGCCTACGTGCCAAAGGGTAAGGTGATTGGCCTCAGCAAGATACCGCGATTAGTTGAAGTGTTTGCTCGACGTTTGCAGATTCAGGAACGTCTCACTCGCCAGATTGCCGACGCCATTCAGGATGCCATTCATCCGCTGGGCGTGGGCGTAGTGGTTGAGGCGCGCCACCTGTGCATGATGATGCGCGGCATCGAGAAGCAGCACTCCTCCACGGTCACATCGGCCATGCTCGGCTGCTTCCGCCAAAAGGAAACGCGCCTGGAGTTCCTATCGCTGGTTCGGCAGCAGGGAGCAGGCGGGCAGTAATCGGACGGCCCAGTCAGCTACAGTGAAGAAGTGAACGGGCTTCTCATCATCGATAAACCGGGCGGCATGACCAGCCACGACGTGGTGGGCCGCCTGCGCAGGATCACCGGCGAGAAATCCATCGGCCACCTGGGCACCCTGGACCCCATGGCCACCGGCGTACTGCCGCTGCTGCTGGGCAAGTTTACGCGACTAGCGCAGTACTTCTCCGCGGCGGAAAAGAGCTACACGGGCACGATTCGCTTTGGCTTTGCCACCGACACCTACGACGCCGAGGGCGAGGCTGTCGGCCCCGACTCCAAACCCGCATTGACATTCGATCAGATTCGCACTGCGGCCAGCCGCTTCCACGGTGAGATGCAGCAGATGCCGCCCAATTTCTCGGCCAAAAAGATCAATGGCCATCCAGCCTACAAGCTGGCTCGCGAAGGCAAGCCGGTGGAGCTGAAGGCCGTTTCGATCCACATCAACCACTTTGAAATCACCGCGCTTAACGGCGCCGAGGCCTGCTTCACCATCAGTGTCAGCGCCGGAGGCTACGTCCGCTCGGTGGCGCACGAGCTGGGCCAGTTGCTCGGCTGCGGCGCACATCTCAGCAGCCTGCGCCGTACCCAGGCCGGAGTCTTCACGCTCGCCGAGGCGCATACGCTCGACGAACTCGTTCCGCTCGCCGGCGACCTCGAAGCACTGGAATCGCTCTGCATCCATCCGCGCAGCCTTCTGCCGGAGATGCCCTCGGTCACCGGCGATGTGCAAGCCCTGGGCCGTCTGCGCAACGGTGCACAAGCCAACCTGCCGGAGTTTTCCGGCGCTTCGCTGGTCAAGGTCTTCGCCGGCCAGCGCGATCTGGTGGGAATCGCCCGCCGCGTCGCCGGAACGCTCTTTCAGCCGGTGGTGGTGATGGGGTAAATTCCTGCTAACCTTTACGCAACAACGGCGTAAGCGTCGCCAGCAGCGTCCGCGCAATAATCTCTGAGCCTTTGGCTGTAGGATGAATGCCGTCCGGCTGAATCGTGCCTGGAATGTTGACCAGTTCTTTGTAGATCATGGGCACGAAGGCGGTGTGGTGTTTGGCTACCAGCTCGCGGAAGAGCTGCTCGAAGCTGGCAATGTACTCCCGGCCATAATTGGGCGGCAGCGTGATTCCCGCCAGCAGGGTTTTGATGTGAGCTTCTTCCAGAGTCGTCAGCAGTGCGTCCAGGTTGCGGCGACTCTCGGCCAGCGGCAGGCCGCGCAGGCCGTCGTTGCCGCCGAATTCCACAATAACCACCGCCGGATGCTGCGCGAGAATCGCTCGCAAACCGGCGACGGCGTCCTTGGTAGTAGCGCCGCTGGTGCCTTGATTGACGACCGTGTAATGGTAGCCGCGAGCGATGAGGTTGCGTTGCAGGGCATCGGGATAGGATTGGCCATCTTGCAGGCCGAGTCCTGCGGTGATGCTGTCGCCGTAGCAGACCACGAGCGGCCGACCGGCAGCGTGAAGCGGCGCGGCCAGTAGAATCATCCCCAGCGAAACAAAGAGCAAGCGGCGAACGTACACAACTACAGTGTAGCGAAGTGATGGAGGCAGCGTGATTGAGCTTCGGGAGGCGAAGAAGTGGATTCAAAACGGTGCGCGGCGCGTGGAGATTCTCAAGGGAATCACGCTCACCATCCCCGCCGGACAGTTCGTCGCCATTGTCGGCGCCAGCGGCAGCGGCAAAAGCACGCTGCTCGGCCTCATGGCAGGACTCGATTCGCCCAGCAGCGGCGAGATCTACCTCGACGGCGTGCCGATTCACGACCTGGCCGAAGCCGATTTGGCCGCCGTGCGCGGCAGCAAGATAGGCTTTGTCTTCCAGTCCTATCAGTTGATACAAACGCTCACAGCTCTGGAAAACGTCCTGCTTCCTTATGAACTAAATGTTGAGGGCAGCGGACTTGCGCGGGCACGTCGGCTGCTGGACGAGATAGGCCTTGCCGAGCGCGTGGACCACTATCCGGTGCAGCTCTCCGGCGGTGAGCAGCAGCGTGTGGCGCTGGCTCGCGCCTTTGTTGTCGAGCCGCCCATCGTGATGGCCGACGAGCCGACCGGCAATCTGGATTCCGCCAACGGAAAGCTGGTGCTGGACCTGCTGCTGGAGCGCAATCGCAAAGCGGGCACAACGCTGGTGCTCGTTACGCACGATCCCGAAGTCGCCAGCCGCGCCGACCGCAAAATTGTACTGCGCGACGGCCTGATCGTCGAAGACAGCCTGCCGTACAAGGTCCAGAATCAGGAGCAACATGGCTAAGCGCGCATTGAGTTGGCAGCGGGCTGCGTCCATCGGCTGGCGCGATCTGCGCTCCGCTCCGGGCAAATTCGGCTTCGTGGTGCTCTCAGTCGCCGTGGGTGTGGCGGCTCTCGTCGGCGTGCGCGGCTTTAGCGACAGCTTCAAGCGTACCCTTGGAACCGAAGCGCGCTCGCTGATGGCCGGTGATCTGACCGCGCGCATCTTTCATGAGCCTACCGCCGATGAAATCAGTAAAATAGCTGCGATTGCGCTGCAAAATAATCTGCAAACCACTTGGGTGACGGAGACGGTTTCAATGGCCTCCGCCCCGCCCGTTCCGGTGCCGTTGCTGGTCTCGCTCAAAGCCGTTGATCCGGCCCAGTACCCCTTTTACGGTAATGCTGAACTCCAACCGGCGATGAGCCTCGCGAAGGCTCTGGACGGCGATTCAGCTATCGTTGCCGAGGAGTTTCTCATCCGTCTGAATGCCCGCGTCGGCCAGACACTACGGCTGGGCGGCAGAGACTTCCGCATTGCGGCCGTGTTGAAGCAGGAGCCGGATCGTCTCTCTGCCGTGGCCAGCATGGGGCCGCGCGTAATGATCTCGCAGGCGGCGCTGGCGCGTATCGGACTCATCACGCAGGGCAGCCGCGCCACGCAAAGGCTGCTGATGAAGCTGCCACCGACTGCCGACCCAGTGGCGCTGCGCAAGCAGGTCGAGGTGGCGCTGCCCGACGCGCAGGTGATGGACTTCCGCGAGGGTAATCCGGGGCTGAGCAGAGGACTGGACAACGCCACCGCGATTCTGAGCCTGATCTGCCTTGTGGCGATGGTGCTGGGTGCAATTGGCGTGGCCATGGCGATGCATGCGCACCTCGCCCAGCGCATGGATATGCTCGCCATTCTGAAGGCCGTGGGTGCGGGTTCCGGCGATCTGTTGCGGATTTTTCTTCTTCAAACTCTCGCGCTCGGCTTGGCCGGAGGTCTGCTCGGCGTGGCCGCAGGCATCGGCGTTATGGTCGCGCTGCCGGCGGTCTTCGGCCAACTGCTCCCCGTTCACGCACAGCTTGAATTTCCCTGGCGCTCGGTCGCCGCTGGCCTGGGAACCGGCCTGCTGACCACGCTGCTCTTTTGTTTGCCGCCGCTGCTGGACGTGCGCAAAGTCCGCCCCGTGCTGGTTCTGCGCCGCCTGGTCGAGCAGGGACCAACGGGCATTCGCGGTTGGTTTGCCGGTTGGTGGGCGCGCCGACTGCAACTCGGCCTCGCCGCAGTCGTCATCGCCGCACTGGGCGCAATCGCCTGGGCGCTCTCGGACTCCGCCAAAGTCGGCGGCTGGTTTGCCGCAATCTTCACCATCGCCCTGATCGTACTGCTGGTGCTGGCGGCAGTTGCGCTGTGGACTCTGCGCTTTCTGCTCAATCGCGTGCGTCTGCATCTGCCTTCTTTCCTGCGCCACGGACTGTCGAATCTGTATCGCCCCGGCAACCAATCCGCAGCGGTGATGGCGGCGCTCGGCACAGGCGTAATGCTGATTCTGGCGGTCTATCTGATGCAGTCCACCCTCTTGCGCGATCTGCGCGAGACCGCCTCGCCCAAGCTGCCCAACATCTTTCTGATCGACGTGACCACCGACGAAGCCGCAGGTGTGAGTGAGTTCTTCGCGCGTCAGCCGGGAGTGACGCAAACTCTGGAGCTGATGCCGGTGGTGCAGGGGCGTTTTGTCTCGATCAACGGCCAGCCTCTCGACCAGCTCAAAGGGCAGCATTTCCCGCGCCGTATGCTGGAGCACGCCTCGCTAAGCTGGTCCGACTCTCTTCCGACCGGCGACAAAATCACGCAAGGCAAATGGTGGACCGACTCAGGCGCATCAGAGTTGGCCGTTGCCCAAGGCGTTGCGGAGCGGCTGCACATCGGCGTTGGTTCGGCGGTGGATCTGGAAGTCGGCGGCGTCACGCGCTCGCTGAAGGTGGCCGCAATCTATCGCGCCGACGGTAGCCATCTCGGCGGTCGCATCGAGTTTGTCTTGCCCTCCGGCTTGCTCAAGGACCAGCCCGCCACATGGTACGGCGGCGCGCACGTCGATCCCCGCCAGGTCGCCGCCATGGAGCGCGCGCTCTTTGCTGCCTATCCCACAGTCACCGTCATCAACCTTGCCGATGTGCTGGCCCGTATCGAGAGCGTCGTCGATCAGATCACCTTTGTCGTTCGCTTCCTGGCCGGCTTCTCCATCTTCGCGGGTCTGATGATTCTCGCCTCCAGCATCGCCAGCACGCGCTTCCGCCGTATGCGCGAGGCCGTGGTGCTCAAGACGCTCGGTGCCACCCGCATGAGAATCGTCCGCACCTTCAGCGTCGAATTCAGCGTCCTCGGCCTGCTCGCCGGCTCGGTCGGCGTCGTCTTCGCCAATCTGCTCACCCGTGTGTTGTTGCGCAAGCTGGAAGTCGGCTTCCACATCGATTGGCCCGCCACGCTCGTCGCGCTCATCGGCACCGCGCTGCTGGCCACGGCCACCGGCTGGGTCGCCAGCTATCGCATCCTCGGCCTCCGCCCGTTGCAAGTGTTGCGCGAGGAATAAAAACAGCACTTGTGAGAAACTAGAGGAGCAGAACTAAACCCCAGCGTCGTCCAACTCGCGCGGCCATCACCCCGCCGTGCCCCCTATAGGAACCCAATAACCATGATTAGTGTCAGCAATGTAACCATGCGCTACGGTGCCAAGGTGCTCTTTGAGGATGTCAGCGTCTCCTTTGTTCCCGGACGCCGCTACGGCCTCACCGGACCCAACGGCAGCGGCAAATCCACCTTCATGAAAGTTCTCACCGGCGAACTTGAGGCTCAAAAGGGCACCGTCGTTCGCCCGCGCAAACTCGGCGTCTTGCGCCAGGACCAATTCGCCTTCGACAGCTATCGCGTCATCGACACCGTCATCATGGGCAACAAACCGCTTTGGGCAGCACTCGAAGAGCGCGACCGCATCTACGAAAAATCCGAGCTATCCGACGCCGACGGTATGCGCCTGGGCGAGCTGGAAGGCACCATCGGCGACGAAGACGGCTACACCGCCGAGTCCGACGCCGCGGTCCTGCTTGATGGTCTCGACATTCCAGAAGCCGTCCACGAGCGCAAGATGTCCGAGCTGCAAGGCGGCCAGAAGATGCGCGTCCTGCTGGCGCAGGCGCTCTTCGGCAAGCCCCAGGCGCTGCTGCTCGACGAGCCGACCAATTACCTCGATCTCGAATCCATTCACTGGCTTCAGGACTTCCTCAACAACTTCGACGGCACCCTCATTGCCATCTCCCACGACCGCCACTTCCTCAACTCCGTCACCACTCACACCGCCGACATCGACTACGAGACCATCATCACCTACACCGGCGGCTACGACGAGATGGTGATGGCCAAGACGCAGATTCGCTCGACGCTCGAATCGCAAAACGCGCAGCGTGAAAAAAAGATCGCCCAGCTCAACGACTTCATTGCGCGCTTCTCGGCCGGTACGCGCTCCTCGCAGGTGACCAGCCGCCGCAAAGAGGTTGAGCGCCTCCAGACCAACGACCTCGCCCGCTCCAACATCGCCCGCCCTTACATCCGCTTCGACCAGACGCGCCCCAGCGGCAAGCATGTCCTGGAGTTCAAGCACCTGACCAAGAATTATGGCGACCACAAAGTCATCGACGGCTTTACCGCCAACCTGCTGCGTGGCGAACACATCTGCCTCATGGGTCGCAACGGGGCAGGGAAGACCACGCTGCTCAAAAGCCTCCTTGCCAACTATCCCGGTCTCGCCGACAAGGAGTTTTCGCTCGACAACGGCACCGTCTTCTGGGGTCACGAGGCGCAGATCGGCTACTTCCCGCAGGACGTCGGCGCCACCATCGAGCACGGCCTCACCGTCGCCGAGTGGCTCCATCGCTGGAACCCCGCCGCCCACGTTGAAGACATTCGCGGCATCCTCGGCCAGATGCTCTTCAGCGGCGAAGAGGGCGACAAGCAGACCAAAGCTCTGAGCGGCGGCGAACAGGCGCGACTGGCCTTCTGCAAGCTCATCCTCACCAAGCCCAACATCCTCATCTTCGACGAGCCGACCAACCACCTCGACCTGGAAGCCATCAATGCCCTCAACATAGCCCTCCAGCGTTACGAAGGCACAGTCCTCTTAGTCACTCACGACCACGACCTCATCGACGAAGTAGCCACCCGCCTCTGGGTCTTCCACGAAGACGGCATCGAAGACTTCCAGGGGCCGTATGCGGAGTGGAAGGGCAAGCACAGTTAGGTCTGTTGACAGCCTGAAAGATGAATGCGTTTCTGCCGAATTCGATAAATCTATCGAATCTATGACCGGACTTTGCGTGAATCACATCTGGCGTGGGTATAGGTTCTGCTGCGTCCGGCCTTGAGCGCGCGCGTCCGCTCTTCGGCAAGATACAAATCCTCCATGTCTTCCAGCTTTTCGCTGATGGCCTCGACCATGTAATAGGTCTTGCTTCGTCCCGTGCGCTTGGCGAACTTATCGAGACGGGATTTCAGGCCTTCCGGCAAGCGAAGAGATGCAGCGGAACGCATTAGCGAACCTCCTATCAACAATACAAGTATCGCACGCATTCGACTTTTCAGCGCGTGGCCAAATCGATGAGACGCTTAACCAATCGAAAGTAATGCCATTCAATAGCGCCAGCCACCGAAAATCCTCAGTTCAAAGCTCGTTTGCCGATAATCCTACTGTCAGGGCTTCAGAGTACAGGATGGGCCGAGCTGGTGGTCATACCACTATGCAATACGTTAGCCCTGAATGTGAGGCTCGTCACATCTAGGAGCGCACTTGCAAACTAGCATTGCAGGAATGAACGCTGCAACTCTACTTCTGATCGCGCCGTGCTCGCTACTGGTGGGTGCCGCGCTTCAGATTCTCGTCGCAAAGCTCTCTTCCGCAAGGGTTAAGGGAATTCTAGCCTTCCTCGCCTGCCTTCCTGCTGTCGCTTCAGTCGTCGCGCTGATCGGCTGGGTCAAGGCCGGTCAAGCTGTCGATTTGAATCTGATGGGCTGGGATGGCCCGCTGGCACTGGTTCTCCACGTGGACGCCTTGAGCGTCCTTTTTGCTTTAATGGGGACCGGCCTCGGCGCATTCGTGCTGCTCTACTCCATCGGCTACATGGCCCACGACAAGTCGGCGACGCGCTTTTTTGCGACGATGCTGGTCTTCATCGCCGGCTTTGTCGGGCTGGTTTATAGCGCCAACCTCTCTATCTTCTATCTCTGCTGGGAGCTGGTTGGGTTGTGCTCCTTCAGCTTGGTGGGCTTTTGGTACACCAACCGCGAGGCCGTCGCAGGTGCCCGCAAAGTGCTCTTGATGACGCACATCGCGGGCTATGGCCTCTTGGCGGCGATTCTGGTGGTCTATCACCGCACCGGCAGCGCGCTCTGGACAGATCCGGGCGTGGCGCACGCATTTACCGGCGGCGTCTTTGTGCTGATGCTGGTGGCGCTGGTGGCAAAGAGCGTGCAATTTCCGCTGCACACCTGGATTCCCGAAGCAATGGCCGCGCCCACGCCGGTCAGCGCGTTGCTGCACGCCGCCTGTTACGTGAAGGCGGGCGTCTATCTGGCCTGCCGCATGCACAGCTTCGGCGCGTGGCCCGTGAATGGCGGCTTTGCCTGGGGCAGCGCATCGCTGGTCTGGGTGGGTACGGCGACGATGGCCATTGGCGTGATGTACGCCATGGTGCAGACGGATCTGAAGCGGATGCTGGCCTTTTCGACGGTGAGCCAGATCGGCTACATGATGATGGGTATCGGCATCGGTACGCCGCTGGCGATTGCCGCCGGATTGCTGCATTGCCTGAATCACGGCTTCTTCAAAGGCGGGCTGTTTTTGACTGCCGGCTCGGTGCAGCACGCGGCTGGCACGCGCGACATGAACAAGCTCGGCGGGCTGGCCAGCAAAATGCCGCAGACGACGCTCTCCTGGTTAATTGGCGCGGGCAGCATGGCCGGAGTTCCCTTGATGAGTGGCTTCGCCAGCAAGTGGATGCTCTATGCGGCGGCGTTGCAGGCGGGATGGGCAGTTCCGGCGATGGTCGCCTGGGCGGTCAGTCTGGGCACGGTCTTTCTCTGCGCCAAGGCTACCAGCGCGGTCTTCCTCGGCCCCACGACCGAGGCCACCAAGGACGCGCACGAGTCCCCGCCGACGATGCTCTGGGGGATGGGATTCATCGCCGCGGGTTCTCTGGTTCTGGGCGTTGCGCCACAGTTGGCGGTGAACTATCTGCTCAATCCGATTCTGAACGCGCTGCACATGAGTGCGGTGAATGTGACGTGGCTGGGGCTGTCGTCGGATGCGGGCAGCTTTTCCAGCATCGGCGGCTTGGTGCTGGCCGTGGTCTCGCTGGTTCTGGGCGGAGCGATCTACGCGATTGCCTACGTCTCGCGTCAACCCAAGGTAGAGGGCGCGGCGATTGCCGGCGGCGGCATCTTCACCGGCGGTGAGCCGCTTTCCTCCGAGGGAAGATTGACGGCGGGCGATTTCTCCTCGATCTTCCTGCAAAACTGGAACGAGTTCTTCCGCTGGTCGAATGTGGACGCGGTTTATCTGGGCGTCTGGCGAGGCTTGCAGGCGGTCTCGCGCGGGCTGGGCGTGGCGGTTTCGTGGATGGAGCGGTATGCGTTGCCGCTGGTGATTGTGCTGGCGGCGGCAGTGTTGACATCTCTTCGCTGGTTAGCGCCGGGGATCGATATTTCTAGCATTGCTGGAAGGCTTCCAATTCTAGTACCGCCGCCAACACCGATAAAGCTTATTACAACTTGCGCCGTTGCTGCGGTCGCATTGATTCTGGCAGCGTACTCTAGCAGAGCGAGTCGTAGATATATTCCCCAGCTTTATGTAATACCGATGATTCTCATCTGTTTGGCAACATTGGGTGGTCTGCTTGTTGCAGATCATTGGATTCGTCTTGGTCTTTTGGAATTGGGCGCGTTGTTGACTGTGGCGCTAGTTTGGTTTAGCGCCCGAACGCTTTCTGCAAAGCTGACCTATTTAACGGTTGTTCTCATCTCGGCATTGTCTCTGGTTTCCAGTGACCTTCTGATGGAGAGCCAACCTCAGTGGGCTCATGCTCTCTTGCTCACCAGCGTTTTCGTGAAACTGGCTGCGGTTCCACTATTTTTCTGGCTGCTATGTCTGGCCGATGAGTTGCCCAATGTGGTTCTAGGCTTGATTATTGCGGTTGTTGATATGGCTGCCTTCGGCGAGTTCTGGATCGCATCGCAATCGATTCCGGGCCTTTTCTCAAATCAAGGGCTTTTACTGGGTATAGCAGCCGCTACTTCGTTTATTGCTGCCCTGCTCATGCTTACACAGCGCAGCCTGAAACGGTTATTAGTTCTCTCAACTGTCGAGGATATTGGCTTTCTGTTGTTGGGAATTTTTTCCATCAACATCATTGGGTTGAATGGTGCAATCTTTGCCGCCGCAACCCATTCTCTAGCCAAGGCTCTGCTCTTCATCTGCCTCAGCGGTCCCGAAGCCGACGGCGCGCTGGAAGGCGAACCGAAGGCGCTGGCCGCGCGCTATCCAGTCGCGGCTTTTGGCTTCCTCTTCGGAATGCTGGCCATGCTGGGCATTCCGCCGACGATGGGCTTCCTGGGCCGCTGGAGGCTCTACGAGACCGCCGTGCAGATTGGCTGGCCGCTGGCCGCAGTCTTCATCCTCTCGTCGATCTTTGCGCTGATCGCTTATGTGCTGGCGCTGACTCGCTACTGGTGGGGTCCGCCGGACGAGCCTGATCCGTCTTCACCTCCAGCGCATCCAATAAAGGAGCCGTTTATCTTGCAGTCTGTGATTATCACTCTGGTTGTACTGATTCTGGCTGTGGGCATTTGGCCGGATCTGTTGCAAAAGTTGCTGGGAGGCCGGCTATGAAGCTCTGGAATAAGTTGATGTGCTATAGCCGCAGCCACAGCCCCTGGCTCTTTCATATGAATTCGGGCAGTTGCAACGGCTGCGATATTGAGATTGTGGCCTCGCTCTCACCGCGCTACGACGCCGAGCAGTTGGGCGTGCGCCTGGAAGGCTCGCCGCGTCACGCCGACATTCTCTGCGTTACCGGCCCGGTGACGCACAACGCCGCCGCCGCCATTCGCACGGTTTACGGGCAGGTCTGCGGACCCAAGGCCGTGGTGGCCATAGGTTCGTGTCCTGCGACGACCAACGTCTTCATCGACAGCCGCACGCTGGAAGGGCCGTTGGATAAGCACATTCCGGTGGACGTTTTCGTTCCCGGCTGCCCGCCGCGCCCGGACGCAATCATCTTGGGCGTGGCAAAGGCTGCGCAGATTTTGGCCGAGCGCGGAAACAAGCCGCCAGCCGAGTCGGTGATGATTCCGATTGCCGAATCGGCCTGCTGCAAAGACGGATGCGCGTGTGCAGCCAAGGCAGAAGAGGTGCAGGCATGAATACATTGATTACTTCACTGGCTCGCCTGCTGATCTTTCCCGGACTGCTCTTCGCCGTGCCTGCCGCGTGGTTCTTCCTTTGGGTGGAGCGCAAGGCCGTGGCGCGGATGCAGGGACGCATTGGGCCGCCCTTCATGCAGCCGTTCTTTGATTTCATCAAGCTGTTGGGTAAGACCACGCCCGAGCGCGGCGGCGTGGCCGGAATGCTGATGAGGGCGTGGCCGCTGATTGCGGTCTCCTCGGCGGCGGGCGCGGTGGGCCTGCTGCCGGTGCTGCCCGCGAGCGGCGGCTTTCAGGGCGACTTGATTCTGCTACTGGCATTGCTGGAAATGCCTTCAATGTGCATCATCGCTGCGGGCTTCAGCTCGCGTTCCATCTTCGGAGAAATCGGCTCGGCGCGCGAGGCGGTCTTGAGCGTCAGCTACAACATCGTTTTCCTGTTGGCCATCCTTTCCATCGCCGCCTCGCAGCATACCTTCAGCCTCTCCGCATTGGCTCAGTTGCCGTCGTCGCCCTTGCGCTGGCTGGGGATTCTTGCATTGCTCATCTGCCTGCCCGCCAAGTTGCACCTGAATCCCTTCTCGCTGCCCAACGCCGAGCAGGAGATTTATTCCGGGCCGATGGTCGAGTACGCGGGGCCGGAGCTTGCGATGTGGGAGCTTTCGCATGGGCTGGAATGGGTTGCCGCTACAGGCCTTGTCGCCACGCTGATCGCTCCGCAAGTGACTCTTGTGTGGCTGGCGATTCTCATCTTCATCGCGATTTCCTTCGCCATCGTTCTGCTGTTGTCGGTGACGGCGGCCGCCACGGCGCGCTTGCAGATTGACACCACCGTGCGTTTTTACTGGCAATGCACGCTGATCTTCGCGGTTCTGGCTGTGGCCGCCGTGCTCTTTATGAGGTATGTTGCATGAATATTTTGACCATGCTGTGGACGAATCTTTGGGGCGGCTCGCGGACGATGCGCTTTCCGCTGCGTCCGGATGTGACTGAGCACTATCGTGGCTTGGTCACCTTCGATCCCGCGCTCTGCTCCGGCTGCGCCATCTGCAAGATGCGCTGTACCGCCAAGGCCATTGAGTTCAAGACAGGCAAGGGAGAGTTTACCTGGAGCTATGAACCCGGCCAATGCACCTTCTGCGGGCGCTGCGTCGAAGGCTGCAAAGATCACGCGCTAAGCCAGGAGTCGGCCTGCCCGCCAATCTATTTGACTGTTGGAGAGTTGAAGAAGTCCTACACTGTTGCGCGCAAGCCGCCCGCGCCCAGACCGGTCGCTGTGGCGCAACCCGTTGTCCCCGCGCCAACTGCCGAACCTGCCATTGGAGGAAGACAATGACTTCGCTCGAGAGCATTCCCGAAAAACTTGGCAGCAAAGAAGCCTTTGTCGAAAAGGGTGGCGTGCATTGGCTTACGCTGGGCGCGATCAATGTGCGCGCGCTGGCCACGGCGATGAACGAACTTCAGGCCCGCTTCATCACCATCACCGCCTATCAGTTGCCCAAGGAAGAGGGCTTTCGCCTGGAGTATCACTGGGACCTGGAAGGCAGGTTGCTGGGCTTTTACTTTGTCCTTCAGAGCAACTCCATCGAGAGCATCTTCGATCTCTGCGAGGCCGCTGATTGGATCGAGCGCGAGATTCACGAGGAATATTCCCTGGAGTTTACGGGCCGCGAGTACGAGCCGCTACTGCTGCGCCAGGGCGACACAACAGGCGTGAACCTGCGTGACGTCGTTGCAGCGAGTAATGCCGTGGCCGCAAGTCAGGAGAAAAAATGAGCTATAAAATCCCCATGGGGCCATACCACCCCGCGCTCGAAGAGCCGTACAAGCTGGACATGATCTGCGAGGGCGAGACAGTTCTTGACGCCAAGCTGCATATCGGCTTTAACTTTCGCGGCATTGAGCATCTGGCCGAGACACGCAATCACATACAGGTCATCGCGCTGATGGAGCGAGTCTGCGGCATCTGCTCGAATATTCACACGCTCACGCTTTGCTCGGCGATGGAGGGCCTCACCGGCCTGACGCCGCCGCCGCGCGCGCAGTACATACGCGTCATCATGGCGGAGCTGGAGCGGCTGCACTCGCACGTACTCTGGGCCGGCATCGCCGCCAAACTGATGGGCTTCAAGACCATGTTCATGACCTGCTTCGAGCTGCGCGAGAAGGTGATGGATGTGCTTCAGGCCATCAGCGGTAATCGCGTCAACTATTCGATGAACCGCATTGGCGGCGTCAATCGCGACATCAACGACCCGCAATCGATTCTCAAGATGGTCGAGGCGCTGGAGTTGGAGATGGCGCGCACTGTCATTCCCATCTTCACCACCAGCCGGACGGCGACCTCGCGCTGCGCGGGCGTCGGAGTGCTGACCACGGAGAAGACAATCTCGCTCGGTGTGGTTGGGCCGGTGGCGCGCGCCTCGGGAGTGCCGCAGGACCTGCGTAAAGCCGCGCCCTATGCGGCCTACGCGGAGATGGACTTTGATGTTCCCGTGCAGCCCGACGGCGATGTGCGCGCCCGCCTGTTGGTTCGCGCACTGGAAATCATGGAGAGCTGCAAGATTCTCCGTCAGGCGCTTGCCAAGCTGCCTCCCGGCGAGATTCACACCGAGGGCGAGAGGTTTGCCTTCATCACCGGAACGGCGACGGCTCGCGTTGAAGCGCCGCGCGGCGAAGTCATGTACTCGGTTTCATGGAAAGAAGGCTCGCGCAATCCGGCGCGTGTCCATGTGCGCACTCCGACCTTTGCCGTGATGCCGGCGATTCGCTGGATGGTGAAAGGCGCGCGGCTGGCCGACACGCCGCTGATTCAGGCCTCCATCGATCCGTGCTACTCCTGTACCGACAGGTAAGACATTCCACTGATGATATGGCCAACTTCTCCGATGAGGCAAGTACAGGATTTACATACTTGCTTCATCAGGAGATGGACATCGTGGCTGATTTCAGTGTTATTACAGACAAGTGCATCAAGGATCTGCTTTGCATTGACGCCTGCCCCAGCGGAGCGATTCATCCCACGCCGGATGAGCCGCGATTTTCCGAGGTGACCCAGCTTTATATCGACGCGGAGCAATGCTCGAACTGCGGCTCCTGCTACGTAACCTGCGAGGTCAATGCCATCTTCGGTGCTGGCGAACTGCCCGAGGAGTTTGCTGAATTTGCGGAGATCAACGCGGAGTTCTTTCGGTGTTAAGTTGACAGCCGGATGTTTTTCGCCATTTAATGAAAGTGTTGGTTGTGGTGAAGGAGTTCACCCTTAGAGCAAAACCAGGGATTTTGTTGCTTGAAACGCTCGTCGAAGGTCGCCGCTTCCTGTTGGTCGTGTCGACATGAGTGTACTGGTTTCGGGATATGTCATCCTCGGTTTTGCTAGAACCGCTGTCCCTCCCCTTTTGGCCGGATAGATGATGACTCCTGACAGGGGAATCCTGTTGCGGAGTTGTCTCCCGGCGCGATCCCCGAGTCCAGTAGGATTGAACAAGGAGATCGCACGTGCAGAAATACTTACTCATCGCCGTTGGCGGCGCGTTTGGCTCCGTCGCCCGCTACTGGGTCGGCTCGACAATTGCCGGCCGCATGGGGACGCGCTTTCCCTACGGCACCTTTGTCATCAACCTGACCGCCTGCCTCATCATCGGCTTCTCGATCACGTGGCTTGGCAAGCGGGCGGGGATAAACCCGGCATGGCGCTACCTGATTCCAGTGGGCTTTATTGGCGCCTACAGCACATTCTCCACCTATGAGTGGGAGACGCTCTCCACAATGCGCTCTGGAGCATTTCTGCTGGCGGCTCTTTACGCGCTGGGAAGCCTGATTCTGGGTCTGGCTGCCGTCTGGCTCGGTGCCGCCTTGGCCGAGAGCATTTCCTAAGCGAAAGTGTCGCAGCTATTCCCGCGATTTTGCGGTAGAATCCTCGTGGAGTCGCAGCGGAGGCAGATGATGTTGCAATCGGGAAAAGCCGTCAAAGTCACCCTCTACCTGAGCGATGGAGCCAAGCACCACCACGTTCCGGTCTACAGCAGCATTCTGGACTTCCTCTTTCACAGCGGAATCGCGGGGGCAACCGTGATGAAGGGCGTTGCCGGCTTCGGCGCGGCCCATCGCATCCACGCGACGCATATCCTGGAGATATCCGATCATCTACCAGTCCTGATCGAGTTCATTGAGAGTCGCGAAAAGGTGGAAGCGATTCTGCCGGAGTTGGAAAAGCTCACCGGCTCCGGCCTGATCGAGATGCAGGAGACAACGGTGATCGTTCCCGCCAAGTAGACTCACGGAAGGCAAAAATGCATCCTGAGCAAGATGCCTTCCCGTAGGAACGAATGCGCATTCCTGCTGTTCGACTCCAGAATTTATTAGCTTTTATCTTTTGTCCTGATTCGGCACAACATTTTCTGGTAAATTGTGTCAATAAGAGCATAAGGCATCGTTTTTTCGCAATCCTATTGAATAGCGCTGCAAATATCTGCCGGGAGGACAGATGCTCTTAATGCGATGGTTGCGCTTCTCGGCATTCGCTCTCCTGATTTTGGCTATCTTCACTCCGGGTATTGGCCGCGCGCAGGCTGCCCTGCTGCTGGAGGAGCCGTATGGCTTCTTTGGTTCTTTGAATCCCACAGGCCATAATGCCATCTTTTTTGCGCGCATCTGCGCGGAAACTCCCGTCAAACTGCGCCGCTGTCAGGCGGGGGAGATGGGTGCCGTTATCGCACGCTACCAGGGCATCAACGGATACGACTGGGTGGCGATTCCGTTGGTGCCTTACCTATATTCAGTCGAAAAGGCCTCTGATGTTCCTGCACGGGTCGACCGCGAGTCCGTCAACCAGATGCGAAGCCGCTATCGCGAGGCACATTTGCTCGGCCTGGGAGAAGATTTGTCTCCTGGAGGCTTTACGCGCGGCGGCTGGAAGGAGCTGATCGGTGCCTCCTATGAGCGGCGCATCTACGCCTTCCGCTTTGAGACCACCGAGGAGCAGGATGATGCATTCATCGCGATGATGAACAATAGCCCCAATCGCTCACACTTTTACCTTCTGTTCAACAATTGTTCTGATTTTGCCCGCCTCGTCCTCAACTTCTACATGCCCGGCACCTTCCATCGCAGCGTCTTTCCCGATGCAGGCATGACCGCACCCAAGCAGATCGTCTACAGGCTGGAGCGCTATACGCGCCAACATCCGGAGACGCAACTATCGGTCTACGAGATTCCACAGATTCCCGGCTATCATCGCCGGAGCCGCAAGAACAAGAGCATTGCCGAGTCGCTTTCCACCACCGGCTATGCGGTTCCCATTGCGGTGATTAACCCATACATCGCGGGCGGCCTATTTGTGGATTATCTTGCACGCGGCCGCCACCGTCTCATCCCCAGAAATCCGCAGCTTCTGGCTCCGGAGACATTATTTGCATTGACAGCGCCGGTGCGCGTCGAGCAGAATCCCATCAGCGCAGGTATTCAGGCCCCCAGCGCCGCTGTCGGCGGTTCCGCGGAGACAGAGGCAACCGCTACAGCCAACTCCGGCCTGAGAGAAATGAAGGTCGCGCATGAGTAAATCCCAGGAGCAGAATCTCAAGAACCACGGGCGCATGGATCCGCCGTTTCACTTTTTCGTCTTTGTCGTGCTGGTAGCCAACCTGGTCTTTGCCGTCTTCCATCTGGTGCGCCATTGGGAAGATTCCTACATTGCTTCCAGTTGGTTTCTGGTGCTTTCGCTGGCGGTCTTCATCCCTCTCTTCAAGATTCGTCTGTATCCGCTCAAAGTGCAGGATCGCGTGATCCGGCTGGAGGAGCGGATTCGCCTGCAGGCGCTAGCTCCCGCCGAGTGGCATACGCAGATCTATCGCCTCAGCGAAGATCAGTTGATCGGGCTGCGCTTTGCCTCCGATGACGAGGTGGTGGAGCTGGCCAAGCAGGCGCTTGAAGGCAATCTGAACCGCAAACAGATCAAGGAGCGCATCAAGAGCTGGCGCGCCGACAACTGGCGGATTTGAAGCGGTAGATTATCTTTTCGCAGCGGCGCACGCGGGCTATACGCTTTCTTCTGCGCTCTCACATACTCGCGCAGCACGGCGTTGATGCGGCTCTGGTAGCGCCGACCGGTCGTGCGATCAGGTCGGCGTACAGCCGCAGTATGGTCTGTTGCTTGTTCTCCGCCGGAACCAAATCGGAGACGCGCCGCCAATCGGTGGTTGGAAGTGGCGGAATGTCTCCCACCTCTGCGGCCATGGCCTGTCTGATAGTACCCGGTTAAGTTATTCACTTAAAAATAGTTATCCTATATAATTCGGCGGCTTCTCACCCCCAGTAAACCAAGGTAATCAAACAGTCGATAATAGAGACAGGGATCTTGACGATGCGGCTGTCTTCCAGGGAAATTTCGTTGCTGTTGGCTCCGGCGCTGCTCTTTGCCGCCGGTTGCGGCAGCGGTCTGGGCACGGCCAACTCCGCAGGCGCAGGCTTGATCATCTCTCCCGGCGCGGCCATCGACACCAATTGCACCGGCTGCAACGGCAGCAGCGCGCAAGGCGCGGCGATCCATCAGTTCACAGCGATGCTGAATGGCACGCCGGCCGAGGTTACGTGGACGGTCTCCGGCGGAGACGCGGCCAGCGGAGCCGGAAGCATCACATCGAGCGGCCAGTACACGCCGCCCAGCTATCTGACCGCCGACCGCGTTGAGGTAGTGGTGACCGCGGCACTGGCGGCGAATCCCCAAGCGCGCGCCAGCGTTAAGCTCACCGTGACACCAGGATTTTTGCAGCCGCTGACGCCGGAGAATGCGGCCCTGGGCGCGAATGGAACTGTCATTATCACCGGCATTTTGGCCGAGGCGGGCGGGACGGTGAAGATCAACTACGCGCTGGCGAATACGCCCAGCGGACAAGGCGTCGGCCAAGGCTCGTTGAGCGCCGTCAGTTGTCAGCGCGAGAGCCGCGCCTTCACCTCCTGCTCGGTCACGTACACCGCGCCCGCAGTGGTGCAAACCACCGGCGCAACGTATGTTGTGGCGACGGCCGGAGGCTCGTCGCGCGCCGCCTCCGTGGTGCTGGTTAATAGCGCCGGAGTCACGAGCAATCCGGCGACGCATCAAGCGCAGTTGGCGACGGTGGCTCTGGGCAGCTCCGGCGGCAACAACGCGGACTACGACACGCGTGGCAACCAGATTGTGGACTGTTGCAGCGGCACGCTGGGCGCGCTCATCGAGGACGGGAACAAGCGTCAATATCTGTTGAGCAACAACCACGTGCTGGCCAAAAGCGACCACGCCAGCGTCGGTGACATCATTATCCAGCCAGGTCTGATCGACAATAATTGCACACCCTTCGGCAGCAGCGCAGGCGTGCAGCCGGTGGCATCTTTGACAGGCTGGCTGCCGCTCAACTCCAGCCAGAGCAACGCCGATGCAGCGATTGCGCTGCTTGCCTCACGCGCTGTGGACAGCAGCGGCAGCATACTGGAGCTGGGTGCTCGTCAGGCCGACGGCACGCTGGCCGCCGCGCCTCCGGGCATTAGCTCCTCCGGCGGCAAAGGCGAGTACGCTTGGCTCAATCAGCAGGTGGCCAAGAGCGGACGTACGACTGGCTTGACCTGCGGTGGCGTCTCGGCAATCGACCTGGATGTGACGGTCGATTACTATTTTGACTGCGCGGAGACGCGGCCTTATCTGACCAAGACCTTTACACATCAGTTGGGCGTGAGCGGCAATCAGTTCAGCGACGCGGGCGACTCCGGCGCGCTGGTTGTGGATGCCGCCAACGCCGAGCCTGTGGGACTCTACTTTGCCGGTGGCACAGACATCGCGGGAGTGAGCCAAGGCGTGGCCAATCCTGCAAGCGACGTGCTGAGCGAGTTAGGTGCGCAGTTAGGCGGGAGTTATAGCTTTGTGGGCGCGGCCGATCATGCAGTAAGTTGCCTGAGTTATGGCGACAGAACCATCGCGCAAGCGCAAGGCCGTGCGCTCAGCGGCGAGCAGAGCACACGCGCACAGCAAGCTCTGGCGCAGGCGCGATTGCTGGTGAGTTCTGCGGCAGGGATTCTGGGCGTCGCCATCGGCAAGAGCAGCGACCATTCCGGCGAGGCTGCGGTGATTGTATACACGGACGAGAGCCGGACGGTCAACTTACCAGAGACGGTGAACGGCGTACGTACGTTAGAGATTCCCACCACGGCCCGCGCGGTGGCTTACGGCACCGCGCCGCAAACTCCTTTCGAGAATGGCGCGGTCGCGCTGCCGTCCGTGCATCTTGCGCAAGCCATCGCCATTAAGAACCAAAACGCCGCCAATTGGTTGCGACAGAATCCAGCCTTTTTCGGCATCGGCGTGGGCCAAAGCCTGGACAACCCGCGTTCGACGGCGCTGGTCATTTACGTGGATCGCAATCGGCTTCCCGCGCAACTGCCTGTAACCCTCGACGGCCTGCGCACGCGCTATGTGGTGATGGACCGGCTGCACGTGACGCGCTCCTATGCGACTGCCGCGTCCTCGCGGCTGCACTGCATGGCGTGGCCGAGCCGCTTCACCAGCGGCCCGTAAACGGTGGTCAGTTTGCGGGTTGTGGCTTGTTGCGATTCTCTATATCGAGGCACCGCCATCACGGGAAATTTTGGCGTGGATAATGATTTTTTATTTATAAAAGCAAATCCGAGGCACATGGCTCACGTTTTGCTTTGCCGAGCTGTCCAACTTGCAGGCTTCAGGGCAGAGCGTACATTGTTGCCTGGAATTGTTCGGAGGATAAATGCGAAAGTATCTTCACGCCGTATTGTTACTGAGTTGCGGAATCCTTGCGGCGGCTCTGCTTCCCGCGCAGATTGCGACACGCGAGCCAGTGAATTTGAAACTGTTTGTCAGTCCGCTGGTAGGACCGGATGCTGATTTGGTGAAGTCGGTTCGAGCGAAGCTGATCGGCAATTTAGAAAAGCAAGGTATTTCCGTAACGGGATCGAAGGAGGATGCCGACGCGATTCTGAACGGTTCAGGGATAATGCAAACTGCTACGAACTTTCGCGGCCGACCTCAGATTCACGTACTGGGCAGTATGCGGTTGGTCAACAAGAATGGCGTGGCGCTGTGGGCGGGTGACGTTTCAAGCGGAAGTTTTGCAATCAGCGAATCGGCCAGCTTTGTGGAGATAGTGACGAAGAAGGTGGCCGGCGCCCTTGCCGAGGAGAGCAAGAGACGCAACAGCGAGCCTGTTGCGCAAACAATAAGTAGCGATATATAGGTGGGGCGATCCCGCCCTCGCGGTAGAAAGAAGTCGCGAGGGCGGGGCATCCAGACTATTTGTTGCTTGTGAAATGCTCAGATTTCCAGGATCACCGGCATAATCATGGGGCGGCGGCCCGTGGTTTTCTGGATGAGGCGCTTGAGGTCGGCGCGGACCTTTTCCTTGACCATGCCGTAGTCGGCTCTCTGCTCGGTATTGAGGCTGTCGAGAGTTTTGAGGACCAGTTCGCGGGCCTGCTCGGTGATGTCCGCGCCGCCGAAGCCGCGCATGACTACCTCCGGCTGCTGCTCCACCTTGCCGGTGCGCTTGTTGATGGCCAGCACCACCAGCACCACGCCATCTTCAGAGAGAATGCGGCGGTCGCGCAGCACCAGGTCTTCTACCACATCAATCGACGAGCCGGAGTCGATCAGCACCCGGCCCGTTGTCACCTTGTCTTTTTTGCGGGCGTCCGTCTTGGTAAGCTCCAGCACGTCGCCGTCTTCGATCACCATGGCGTGTTCAACGGCGCCGGTATCCATCGCCAACTGCGCGTGGCGGCGCAGGTTGCCGTAGTTGCCGTGCACTGGGATGAAGAACTTGGGACGCACCAGGTTGATAAGCAGGCGCATCTCTTCCTGCGAGCCGTGGCCGCTGACGTGGATGAGGCCGTTGGATCCGTTATCGTAGATGACCTGCGCGTCGCGGCGATAGAGATGGTCGATGACGCGGAAGATGCTTTTCTCGTTGCCGGGAATCACGCGCGAACTGAGAACGACGGTGTCGCCAGCCTCGATGGAAGCGTGTTTGTGGTTGTCAACGGCGGCGCGGCTGAGGGCGCTCATCGGCTCGCCCTGGGTGCCGCTGATCAGCAGCATCAACTGCTCGGGCGGATAGTCGCGCATCTGGCCGGGATTGATGATGAGACCCTGCGGGATGTCGATGTAGCCGAGGTCCTGCGCAATCTCGGTGGAATCCATCATGGAGCGTCCGATGACGGCAACCTTGCGGCCATGCGCGCGCGCCAGATCAAGAGCTATACGGATGCGGTATATAGACGAGGAGAAGCAACTGAAAAAGAGCTTCTTTTTGGTGCGCGAGAAAATCTCGTCAAGGCGCGGAATGACCGCAGACTCGCTGGGTGTGTAGCCGGAGCGCTCGACGTTGGTCGAGTCTTGCAGCAGAGCCAGGACGCCGCGTTTGCCGTACTCGGCGAAGGTGTGCAGGTCGAAGAGCTTGCCGTCGAGCGGCGAGAGGTCGATCTTGAAGTCGCCGGTGTGGATGATGACACCGACCGGGGTTTCAATGGCCAGCGAGACGGCGTCCACCAGCGAGTGCGTAACGTGTATCGGCTCGATGGTAAAGGGGCCAACCGTGAATTTTTCTCTGGGGACAATCTCGATCAGCTCGGTCTCGTCAAGCAGGCCATGCTCTTCGAGGTTGTCTTCGACGTAGGCCAGCGTGAATTCGGTGGCGTAGACGGGAACCTTGATTTCGTTGAGAATCCAGGGCAGTCCGCCGATGTGGTCCATGTGTCCGTGGGTGAGGATGATGGCGCGAACATGGGCCTTGTTTTCCACCAGGTAGGTGATGTCGGGAACCACAATATCCACGCCCAACAACTCCGACTCCGGAAACATCAGTCCGGCGTCGATCACGATAATTTCATCTTCCCAGCGGAGCGCTAGGCAGTTCATGCCAAACTCGCCAAGACCGCCCAGGGGAATGATTTTCAGCTTTTTAGTTTGCATCTGTCAGATTCGATGCTAACACTGATGGGCATCAAGCGCTGTGAGGCGGACGGGAGTGTCAGCGAGTCAGCATGGAATGATTCCCGAATTGAACTCATCCCGGCGGCAAGTGAGTGCATGGTTTCTGCGCTGGCCTCGCTGCGGACTCAGCCTCAAAGATGGGAGATATTCAGTGCGAAGATCTCCGGTATGGGCTTGCTCCACGAGGCCAAAATCTGATCGACTCCCTTGGATTTGAGGTGTTCGACAAACTCCTGATCCGCGCCTTGAATGTGCTTGAAGAGCCATGTTCTGAGCCGCTTCATCACTTCCATGTCGCTGGCCATATCCGCGCTGTTGGTGAAGCGCAGTTGCATCTCGCTGAGTTGCTCCAGCAGTTGATCGTGCTCCTGCCGGTGTGCCACCGCGCCAGGAAAACTGGTTTCGGCAAAGAGCCTCTCCTCGTGGTAAAAGTGCTGGCGGGTAAAGGTGCTCAGCTCTTCAAAGATGCTTTCCAGAGCGGGTCTTGCCTGTCCCCTCAACACTCCATCGTGCAGCTCATTGGCCAGCAGCACCAGTTTCTTGTGGTCGTTGTCAAGCAGCTTTACTCCCACGCTCATGCGATCAGTCCAGACAATCAGCGGCATATCAGCATTCCTTCCTTTCATGAATATGGATAGAAGATGATTCAGCCGCCGCCGGGGATGAAATTTATTTCCGGCTATGCCGCCCGTGAGCTATCGCCATGGTAGATTCGGCGGCTTGTTGCTCACGTACCACACCGATCGGTATCTCCCAGGAGATAAGAATTGAATTGACGCCATTGGCTTCGAGATACGGCCCGTATTCCTGGTCGGAGCCGTACATATGATTGAAGAGCCAGCTTTTCAGCAGTTCCATTCCGTCCAGATACATACCCAGCGGCGCGCCGCTTCTGAAGCGCTCCTGGAGTTCCAGAACCTGCCGGATCATGGTCTTATGCTCCTGCTGGTGCGCAGCCGCACCGGGGTAGCCGGTTTGAACAAGAAGCTGCTCTTCGTGGGAGAAGTGAATACGGGTGAAGCTGACCAAATTCTCGAAGACGCGGTCCAACTCCGGCTTGGCGCGGCCCGACAAGAGTCCTTCGTGCAGTTCGTTGATCAGCAGAACAATTTTCTTGTGGTCGTTATCCAGCAGCTTTACGCCGACACACATCTGATCTGTCCAGACAATAAGCGACATGATGCTCAAAATCCTTTCTGACGTGTTTCCTCTATTTGTTTCTGAATTGCACGGTTAGCCTGCAAGCATCAAGGGTGTGCGGATCGCGGCAGCAACGCAGCAAAATCAGGCGAAACGAGCGAATGGAAACTCGGCGGGAGGCTCTACACAAATGTACCGCTCTGGAACGAAATTTCTCAAATATATTTTCAAACGCCGCTTCTCAACCAGTAAACGATTGCTTGCATGGAGAACTGGGCGGACGCACGATCGGCTACACCGTCCAAGAACCTTGCACGATGTGGGGACCGTGAGCTTTTCTTGGCCTCGCCACCACCGGCTTCTCCCACGCTGCGTGCGCTGCAACGGCACTCTTAGCCTTGAGATGGGGAGCGTATTCCAGGTCGGAGCTTTGAATGTGGGCGAAGAGCCAACCCTTGAGCAGGCTGATGATCTCCAGATGTCCGGCCTTTTCGGTGCTGAATTTGAAGCGCACGAACAGGTCCTTGACCCGGTCCATCAGCTGGTGATGCTCCTGTATGTGGATGGCCGCGTCAGGGTAGGCGGTCTCCTCAAAGAGCTTCTCCTCGTGGGCAAAGTGGATGCGGGTGTGCCGGACGACCTCCTCGAATATCTGCATGAGCGATTGTTTGTCGCGGTCGGCGGCCACTGCGTCGCGCAGATCGGTGATGAGAATGGCCAGCTTCTTGTGGTCGTTATCCAGCAGCTTCACATCGACGCTCATGCGCTCCGTCCAAGAGATAAACGGCAGTTGCGGCTGGCTTTCTTCCGAATCCTTCTCATGTTCAGAGCCGAATATAGTTGTGAACATCGAGATATCCTCACTTTCTAACGGTGCCGACGGCTTGGGAGAGCCGATCAGCCAGGTAAAGACCCGGGACATTTGCCGGGGAGCGACGTGGTCGAAGGCGGGGCGCGCGGATGAACGGCGGGTAAAGGCGCGCCCGACAGCGGGGAAGCCGCTGGCATTCACTCCGATCAGGAAGGGCACATGATGGCTGTGACAGATACTGAGCGGATTTTGCATGGAATCGAAGTGATTGCTTGACATATTTTCTGCTTCTCTCAACTGGAGTAATTTCCGGCCTTTCACTCAAGAGAGCGTGAACGGGCGAAAAAATGCCTCAATATTTTTGTGTGCATCACAAATGCGTGTGGCTGACAATCAAATAGTAGCGAAAAATACGTGAACAAATGATAAACTTGCGCCAGAGTAGCTATTATTCGACCCAATTCGGGATTGCGCCGCCGGTTTCCCCCTTCCGGGCGCGCATGACAAAAAAACTACGGTTCCACCGTACTCTGCCTCGGAATGATGTCGAGGCGAGTTGTCCCGTTTTGAGAATGTAGTTCGGGGCGGATTGATAGCTGAGCGCCATGCGCACGGAGGCGGTTTTGCAGCCAGCCAGGGGAGAGATCACCTTACTGTTGGCGAAGTGGA